>WLWD01006127.1_pt1 | contig 228432 bp, 220 predicted proteins | sample 6712731 | NCBI WGS metagenome assembly WLWD01 (sample SAMN12718690, study PRJNA576275) | sponge metagenome | isolation source: marine sponge | host: Mycale hentscheli | place: New Zealand: South Island, Marlborough, Capsize Point | collected 2014-11-01 | reverse complement strand
ACACACTACAATACATACTAACACATGCACACACTACAATACATACTAACACATGCACACACTACAATACATACTAACACATGCACACACTACAACACATACTAACACATGCACACACTACAATACATACTAACACATGCACACACTACAATACATACTAACACATGCACACACTACAATACATACTAACACATGCACACACTACAATACATACTAACACATGCACACACTACAATACATACTAACACATGCACACACTACAATACATACTAACACATGCACATACTACAATACATACTAACACATGCACACACTACAATACATACTAACACATGCACATACTACAATACATACTAACACATGCACACACTACAATACATACTAACACATGCACATACTACAATACATACTAACACATGCACACACTACAATACATACTAACACATGCACACACTACAACACATACTAACACATGCACACACTACAATACATCACACACTACTACAGTTTCAAGTTATTACAAAGGGAAAGTGCTTGAGTTTATACTTTCTTGTCAACTTCAATTTAGTACTTAATTCAATAATGAATTACTATTCATATCTAAAACTTTTGAAGTGATCAAATAGATTTTTGATTTTTGTTTTAAGTGCATTAATCTGTCAAATTGGTCCTCACACTCTTGTATTAATTGAATTGTTTCTGGCATGCATTGGCCAACACATGCACAGCAGAGTTAAAATGGAGCCTATCTTGAGAGTGGAACATGTCCCACAATCTCCTGACCTCCCCTCACAGAGACATTCGCTTACCTCCTCCTCTGAATGGTGCATAGAAGATGTGAAGATGTCAGTGAATGACTGTGAGGAAACAGAGAAGTCTTTGCATTCTGTCTTAGCACACTGGAGACATGTCAGATGAGCAGCCAATTGACTCTCTACAAGAAACATCAGATTGTATTCGCTAATAATACACATATAAAAAATAATTTCCTAGTACACAATAACCCACAATTAGGTTTAACTAATACACTGTGATAGTACCTGGTGAAGATGGAATGGAACGAAGCTCAGAAGAAACATATTCCATGACATTGGAGCATTTGAACACAGAAGACAAGCAGTGCTACAACAGAATCACACACTCAAATAACAAGGATCACTAGTAGCCATAGTTACAGCCACTAGTACTGTGTGTACCTAAGCCACTCAACATGGTGCTTGATGGCGCTATAATCAGCATAAGGTACATATCTTATGTCCATTCTTCATATTAGTTACATCAGTCAGCCTTTTTATCACCTGCTTTCTATTAGCTATGGTAGTGACCCTTTACCAGCTCAGTTTAGTACATGATGGGCACTGTCATTACTGGCAGACAAATGTATTATTGTACCTGTGTGATATGACGTCTTGCTAATGACGAGGACTTGCAGAGCCGTTGCAACAGAGGCCACACCCAAGTCTAAACAATAACACATAATATAAGCACAACAAGCATCACAACAATCAACACAACTGCTATGAAAACAACCACCACACAACAACAACAACAACAACAACAACAGTTCATTGCCTCACGTCCTTCCAAGAAGACGAGTCTCTCTCTTTACAAGTCTCCAGCCAGTGAAGGTTTACTAATTTACTCCACAAATCTCCAGCCTGGACATAGGAGAAGAGAAGAAAACGGTAACTAAGTGCAACTGATCATCGCCTGCCATTGTGTAAGTTGGGTTGGCAGCTCAACTTTAGCTCTCAATGCACGTGCCTCAGTGAGTGACACATACAGTACATACTGTAGTATGTAGATATCCAGGCACTCACTCACTCACTCAAGAAGTCATAAAAGTCTCAAAGATGGTGGGACTTCTATGCGTGGAAAGTGATATCAAAACTGTAGTGAGCTTGGCAGGACAAGGAACCCATCCGCCCCCTCATTCACTACGGCAACTCTATCGCCGGCCCACTCACATGACTGGCCAAGGCTTGATTGCCCATCACAGAGAGTAGATCCGTCGGCAACTGAGGACATCGAAGCAGCAGCTTTGTGGCAGACGTCTTCGGAGCCAGACACATTAGAAACACAAACTTGGATCTTGTGGGAGACTCCATAGAAAGCAACTTATCAGCAAGACCATAAATCATGTCTGAAAAAGGAGATCACTACTTAGAAACGAAAAAAAAAAAGAAAGAAAAAAAAAGAAAAAGAAAAAAAAAAGAGAGGATTCAATGACCTGGTGACTGTAGCTCATAGATAGAGATGATGTTCTTGAATATCTCTTTGCACTGATGCCTCACGCCCTGGTGCCATGGAGACAGAAAGAAATGACAACTCAATCTAGTGATAGGAACTACTTACATCCAGTGGATCCTCCCAGTGGGACCAGACATAACTCAGCAGAGTGCTCATCACATCACCACTGGGAGACAGTGCATCAACCACTTCTGACTGACCACAACCCTTTACCAAATAGTCCCTATACAAAAAGAAAAAAAAAGGAAAAAAAAGAAGTTTGTTTAAACGCTATTACTTAGATGCTTTGCTTTCTTAATTATGCAACTTGATTGTCTTGCAATAGCAGCTGCTAATTCAATCAAAATTTCAATAGCGCCAAAAAATTTTTGGGGTCCCACTACCTGCGTCACTGTGGGGTAGTACAGTGCTGAGAGTCCTCAAGAGAAAATGTCAATGTGGTGACACTTACTCCTGCTCCAATTTCATACAACTTCAAGGCTGTACTCTTGAAACCTCAAAGGTATTGCACAATAGGTACGGTATAGCCAAATTAAAATTCATCAATACATACAGAATAGGGAAGTCCAAAACTGAACCTTATGAATATTTCCAGCTATAAAAAATATTGACTACACCTTACCTAGTTACCACACTCCACAGTGTTAGTGCACATGCTCCGATACATCTTTCGCTAGACTCAGTGAACCTAATAAAAAATGGCTAACACCAAAACCATTAATAAAAAAAATGGAGACATACTTGTCAAACAATTCATTGAGATAGAAAAATACAGCCAGCAAAAGAGGTTTCTCCTTCAAGTTAGCACCAGTAAGAACTGCTGGAGGCAACTTGGCCAATACTGCATGGAGGAGACACAGAGTGTAAGAAGGTGTTTGTTCCACCATTGCCAGCCAGCGAACAAGAGTAGAAGAGGAGTCTTCCACCGGAGAAGACCACGTAATGTTCCCTATTACCACCAGCAGCATGGATGCTGACAAGATCACTTCGTGGGGCAAACTCCCTGAGTATAAAGATATTTAAAATGCTCTATTCTTAGTTTCCAAAGTTACATTGGAAATACACACAGACACTTACACCAACTAGACTTCAATATGAAATACATTTTGAGGTAGCAATAAAAGAACTGAAAGATTTGGAGAGGGAAAAAAATCATAACAAATTTTTACTTACTCTGTGAATCTCTGCCAATAGCATTTAAAAATAAACAATTTATTATTATTAATCTAGTAATACCAAACTTATTCTCTCCCTCTCTCCCCCCTTACTGACCTCTACACAGGAGTCCTTCACAAACTTTAGCCAATCCAGTGAAAGTATCCTCCACTAATCCATTGCTATGACCGTCACCCACTGCGGCATTACTCTCATCAACCCCATCCCTAGACGGGTCCACAGAGTCAACTAAATAATTCAAGAAACTATGCAGCAGGTTGACAGTGACCTTGAGTGTCTCTACCAGCACACCCACTGCATGGCTACTGCTACTATCAATAAACAAAATATTTCATTAGTTAGAATGTCAATTTGCAGACCTATTTACCTGAGAGAAATTGAAGAAGAAGACATATGATTTATGGACTTGAGGCAAAACTCCAACACTAAAATAAAACAAAGTTGATGCAATTTCTAATTTTGTCTAAAATATTTCAGCCTGATTTCACAATTTTTCTTTGCTAGTACAACTAATAGACATTATAGCTTTTCATTAATACATGGTATATAGTTCCCTCCCCTCCCCCCCCCCCCCCCCCCCCCCCCCCCAAGTGAAAAAAACCTGTATGAATCCCCTGGTGTGCGTAACGGTCCACTTGTTGGTCCTTGCAAAACATTAAAATTGCATAAATTAATAATGATATGTGTAACTCAGGGTTTCATACAGGATTTTTTTTGTCCCCCCAAACAAAATTCTGTGTTATTGCTTTATTTCTTTGCAAAGAAATTAGTCAAACATAATATATGGAAGAACTATAGGCAAAGCTAGTTTTCAAGGTAAAGATTGAAGAGCAATTAAGATTATAAAACTGGAAAAGTATTTTATTCCATTATTGTTTGTACAGTATCAACATTTCTTTAACAATTGAAGGAATACTTTAAGCTTGAGGAATGAGAATATAATACACTAAAGTTGGAGGGAAGAAGAATGGAGGAGAATGAAACATTAACTTCAGCTAAAGGGAATAAACAATTTAGTTTAGAGAGTATAAGTTTAATTAAGGGAGAAACTTTTGCTAGAGTTTTTTTCCCCCCTCTGTATGAAACCCTGCAAAACTGTGGCAAATATTTACACTCGACCTCTTCAAACCACTCGTACAACACAATCACTGAGGAGGAGGCCAGAAACAAACCCAACCCACTATATTGCACAGCCCTGCCCGTTCAACTCTTACCCAAAGGAACGTGCCTCTTGAGAGCTTTTACGCCGAGTGAAAAGTTTTCTAACAAGGAATTAATATAAAGCAATTCTTCCATGCGCATGTCTTCACCAAGAGAGTTTTTACTCATCTTCTTGTTGACCATTCGTGCCACATTGGCAGCCATTAGGTCAACCACCATCTCTGTGTGATGCTGACGTAGCTTCATAAACATACTGAAGAACAAAATCAAACAGACTAGCATCACAAGAGAGACTTGGATACTCATAACCAGTTGCTGTATTGAAATGCAACTCCCAGTTAAAACAACAAGTAGAAGCTGAGGATCAACAAGACTGTATCGTTATACAATTGCTCTTTACTTTGTAGGAATCAGTTAACTTGATGAAGGAATATTGCTAACATACTGGAAGGTACTTGAAGGTGTGCCTGCATTCTATAGATGTCACGTACCTGCTCATAGCACGCTGCAGAGGATGCCTTAATGCACAAGAACCATGGAGTCGCACGAGTAAGCCCAGCAATTCATTGGAACCCTCCAACTCTTCCTTTCGAAACTCATTTTCAATCTGAAAAACAACAACAACTTTTTATGAGGCTCTCAGATTATAGCCTCAGATTATCCGCAGCTTCTCAATAGTGTGCACTGTCCAAGTCTGGGAAATTCTCAGTTGATTACCATGACCATGAAATGTAGTACTTTAGGCAAAACATTCAGTGGAAATGATATCCATAGCAATCTGGCCATGCTAATATCCACTATAAACTACTGAATGATTCTTACCAAATTGTACAGTGTTGAGCAACCTCATACCTTCAGTTAGCCTAATTTACAAGTTTGTAACATGAGTCTATTACTGTTTGCCTAACCTCTTTCACAGCTTTTAGCTGAAGCTCGGAATTTGTAGGACGAACAACAGAAAGAATCAGAGATGTGACATTACTTCCTTCTAACGTTTGGAGCCAATTAGATATCAGAGCTTCTGGAAAACTCTGAACGAGTCCTGCAGATCTAGACTTTCCCATGTCAGTCACTCAACGTGACGACCGCTTACCATTCCGATTTAGCTATAGACGACCACTTACCATTTCAATTTAGCCATAGACGCTCTTTTACCATACTACACATAGTGGACCCATTCTCATTTTGAAGCTAATTAATATTCAGACAAACAAGATAACTGACATGTGATGAAAATATTAAATTGTGATATTGTGATGGAAGTGAACTGTTAGAAACAATCATTTAGCAATCATGACAACAGTTCTTTCAACACAACTGGTTGTACTTGTGGTTCACGCATGATGTGCACAAATCTCTTCCATGGTTTTGGATACTTCTGACCCTTTATCTGTGGCTTGTTTCTCCGCTCTCTAGTATACTTCACTTCTCCTTGAACTAATGCATAAAGAGTGTGATCACGCCCCATCCCTACCTAAACACACACAACACATATTTATAATGCCACATTTTTATCACATTGATACGTACATTCAGTCCTGGATGAAATGCTGTTCCTCTTTGCTTCACTATTGTCTGCCCTGCATTCACAGCCTGACCTAATACACAGAAGATGTTATCTCTAGACTTAATATCCCAGCTCTCTTTACCATCTCCGCACTTTAAGCCCAGTCTTTGGCCTGGACTCTTTCTTCCATTCTTTGAACTTCCACCAGATTTCTTGCTAGCCCAACGGCAACTTAGTGTCCAATTGGCACCAGGAGCAGTGACTAGTTAATGAAAAGCTTTAAATTGCGGGATATTTCTACAGAAGCTAACACTTTGACTTACTTCTCCAAGGTGTTGCGAGCAGGTTTCGGATCATTGTTGCTGGACGATCTTTACCCCCTATTCTTCGGATCAGTGTTGATAGACTATCTTTACCCGTTATTATTTCATAGAGATTTATAGCTATATAGATTTCCAGAAACTGGCTTTGGGATCTGTAAATACTTTCAGACCCAGCACTGTTGCCACAAATCAGCAACTCACTTGTCAACTAGTCTGGCGAGCCGACCCTTTACCGTACTAGTCCTCGTACGGTAAAGGGTCGGCTCGCCAGACTACTTATCAACAGCCATGTCAGGATTCAGATTAGTCACGGATATAGTTGTGAATGTGGTTGAGGTGACAATTGTATAATTACTAAAACAATGAGCATTGCTAGCATAGCATAATCAATGACCGAAACGTTGGATTATAAATACTACGAAAATTTAAAAAAAAATTATTTAGTAGCCTTACCCGTTAATGTTAGAACATGGTCGTCAATAGGTAATTTGTCTTTTCCTGTCTATTTCTATTGTTACCATTAGTGATGGTTTCATAGTATTGTACACACTTGACCAACTTGGCTTTGCATTTGGAAACAAACATTGGACTAAATGGCTAGTGAGGAACCAGGAAGAAGAAAGAAACCTGTCTGTAATAAAATGCCAGCGAATGTTTCCTCCATGGTTTTCTTTGTTACCAAATGGTAAGCCGACTTGCAGACCTGTCAACTCTCAAGCTTTTGGTGTGAGACTCAATCTTTTAAGCTAAATCTCAAGCTCTCACACCAATACCCCTAATTCTCACTCCAAATATGTCAACTCTCAAGCTTTCTCAAGCTTTATCTGGTAACATGTATTATTATGGTTGCAATCAAAAAAAAATTATTTTAACAAATTATTTTAACAATTCCTCACTCAAATGCAAGTGAAGAGAGAGTATTTTCCCTCATTAATAAGAATAAGACACCTTCTAGAGACTCACTGAAATTGGATGGTACTCTATCATCATTAATGATTGTTAAAACTCACATAGACACTCCACTTGAGTGGATGCCTACAGAGTCACTATTGGAAAAGGCCAAGAAAGCCACAGCCACTTATAACAAGCAACATAAAAAATAATATTGCTTTATATAGTTGTGTTATTACGCTGTATGAATAATAAAAGTCATTATTATAAAGTGTCAAGTGCATGTCTCACACCAAGAGAGCAAATCTCACACCAAAATTAACTTTAATCTCACACCATGCCCATTTTTAGGTTGAGAGGTCTGGACTTGGTCAAGTCTTTCCACAGCAGTATATATCTGCAGTAGCTACTATCATTTAATTGGGAATGAAACCTGTACTGCTCTCAGCTAATTATACTCATCACTACTGGTGACAAAAGAAAGTAAAAACTGAAAGGAATTTTGTAAATGTTGAATAATCGTGTTGTCCTACACTTTATCGCCACACGTGTAACTCGACTTACTCTCATATTGAACAATGTCTTTATGCTTCTATTCACCTCACCAACCTTCTTAATTCCCAGATAGTTTTATGTAAGAAACTTAGCACATAATTGCAGATGATTACCATGTTTGTTGCTGATGTTAACACTTCTTAAATTAATGTAATCTAAATATTAATGTGTTTTAATGTAAGCACACTCTCTTCCTGTCTTCTTTAGTTTCTCCAACAATTCTTCACCAGAGAGTGTTGACTCCACAAATACCTTTTGTCCTTCCATGTCAATCTGTATATCTGAAACCTCTATATAACGTAAGAATAAATAACATGAAGTTTGATTTCTGCTATCAAAATAAATCCATTGTAGTAAATCTGAACTTGAAATTAGAGTTAAACACAAAAAAACTCCAAAATATTTTTTGCCACTACTTGATGCATACCTTTTACTCTACCAAGAACTCTGTTGACAGCCCCAGAGCAGCCCTCACATGTCATAACCACACTAAACTCGTGCTTCTTTGTCTGTCAAACGAACGTCGTAGATAAAGACTCAACCTTGTAGCTAGTATTGCCTACCTCTGCCATTTTAGTAGAACACACTTAACTTTGTTTAGAATATCGTTAACCGCAAGTGGTAGCCACGCCTCAATTTTGAAACCTTTTTTTTTTTTACTCGCAGCATTTTACAGCTGTCCACGGGTGCTTTCGTTTGGAGGTTGTGCTGGTTTTCACTTCTCAGTTATTAGAGTGGGTGGCCTTTCCATGGAAAACAGTGTAGAATCCCCCCAGTTAGCCGTTAGAGTCCGAGGAGCTGTAAAAGGATATGGGTCTCATCTTGTCCTCAAAGGGCTCAACATGGACGTACCTTATGGCTCCATGTAAGGATTTTTTTGTTTTGTTTTTTAATACGCTTATAGCTACTTTGTGCCTCCTGCTGCAGCTATGGACTACTTGGCTCCAGTGGATGCGGCAAAACCACTCTCTTGCGCTGCATTTTGGGTCAGTTTAGCTTAGAGACTGGCAGAATAGAAGTGCTGGGTAAAGTTCCAGGTTCCTCAGGCCACCAGGTTCCTGGTAGAGATGTTGGATACATGCCTCAGGCAAGTTGCATCGTGCTCCAGTGCTTATAAAGAGCTAGAACGATTCACATCTAGAGTAATTATGTTAATGTTGCAGGAGATGGCACTGTATGGGGAATTCACCATGAGTGAAACAATGTTCTATTTCGGTATTCTTCACGGAATGAAACGGAAGGACATTCGCACTAGAAGAAAGTTCTTAACCAACTTTCTTGAGCTGCCCACTGAGAACAAGCTAATCAGGACTTTGAGGTTAGAGTTGTTGGCTGTATTTGTGTGGAATTGAGCAGATTGGAATGCAGATGCCAAGACATGCCTAAATCCTGAGCATCACCTTTATACTCCCCTAAGCATAATGTGGCTTACATAATGTTGTGTAAGAGGTCATATGTTTTCAATTGTCCACCATGAATGGGTTTGAGGAATTCCACAAGAGGCCAATTCATACTGTGTTCTTGAGGAAAGTGTTTTCCATTTCTCCTAGGCTTCAGCAGCATAGCAGATGATTTGGAGTGACCTAGATTAGTCAGTGTTAATAAATTTAGTATAGTCTACTTCATTACTACCACTAGAGTCATCTACAGATATACTGCCTTCCATTTTTGTCAGCCATTACTGTTGCATTATCGCTGTTGTTGTATTTGTTGTTGTTGCTGATGTTCACTGGGCCAAAGGATGCAAATAATAATGTTGTATACATGTACTTGTTATCATTCTAAAAATTAATAATTATGTACAATGAAGGCAATGGACTCTGCGAATCCTTAATTAAGGTGTGAAGTATCGTACCAGATGAGGTGAATATTGAACATGTGGACGGGAGTAGAATATGTTGTATCTAAACATTTACAGCTATCATGATGGCTTGGCTAGTTGTGGAATTATTGCATGCATTTCACTTAATTAGAATTACGTAATCTTTGTTATGATAGTGGTGGGCAGAAGAGACGCTTCTCATTTGCAGTTGCAATGCTGCAGGAGCCACCTCTCATGATCCTTGACGAGCCTACAGTCGGGGTGGACCCTATCCTACGAGCCAAGTGAGTTACCCCACACTGTAGCATAACGATGAAGGTGTAAATTGTGTGCTCTGAGTGTTAGCACTGACTGGCTACTCTACTCATTCATGATCAGTTTAAAAATGCTAACACCTCAGTGGTTCCATCTTTTGTTATATACATATTAGTGCCTCAGAGTGTATGTTTGTATATTTGTGTGTGTGCTCTTGTGTTCTTGCTATATTTAGAATCTGGGAGTATTTGGTGGAACTCGTCTCCACGACTCGTACCACTATTGTTATCACAACCCACTACATTGAAGAAGCTCGACAAGCCAACTGGGTGAGTAGCAATGCCAGTCTGTATCCTAGCAAGGGGTTTGCTTATGAAGATATCCAAATGAGGTACTTTTTGTAGCACTTGTAGAGCTCAGGTGACCATTGGATCAGGTGACCATTGGATCAGGTGCTATGACATTATTTTTGCCAGTTTTATTGTGTGCTTCTTTTCTGCTTCATAATTCTGCAGTGTTTGAAGATTCCCAAATATGATTTTGAAGTGCCAGTTAGTTAAGTTTTGCCGGAACTTTTATAAAACATATGCACTTGTCACTAACTAGTAGATGGCATAGTTCTGCACGTGCTTACCACAATGCTCTTAACAATTGTTGGCCCCAGTAACAGTTTGGTAAAGGGTCTTCATCCTATTAAATTGACGTGACTTTTGCATGTAGGTTGGTATGATGAGAGAAGGCCAGTTACTGGCACAGCAGCCTCCTGCTGACCTCATCGTCTCCTACAGGATGAACGTAAGTTCCATATGGGCACTAACGAGGCAAGTGTTGGTCTAATCTCTTAAGGAATACAAGTATCAATTGTTGCCTAGGATACCTTTGCAGCTACTTATGGCTGAGTCAGACTTGTGAATAGTAACTGTTCATCTTCGACAATATTGACTAAGTTTGCTAGGAAGAACTCCATTGAAAGTTAGAGCACAATTAAAATGAAAGTGAAGGTTTATAGGTCAAGTGCTGGGCAGTAATGCAGCATGTAAACATGGCAGAGTGCACAGCAAACATTAATTTCAATACTGGTCTGCTCAGAGTTGCACACGCCCACCTATGCCAGATAAAATGAATGTATTGAAACGTGTGAGAGCTTCAGTGTTTCTGTTTGCCTTACATGTTTCATATTACAGTATTCTTATTTGTTCTTCTTTCGCAGACTCTGGAAGATGTGTTTCTTCAGCTTTGTCGCCTCCAGGATTCCGAGCAACAAGATGAAGTAGAGTGCACTTCACCATTAGTAAGTTGTCTCTGTCCACCATGGATGTTTATACAGCTAGACCTGGGTGTCTGCTGGTGTATAGCAGGCTCGTGTGTGCATGTGTGCTGTGTGTACGCATGTATGTATGTATATATATGTATTGCAAAATGAATTACCATTTTACCATACCATACAGACTGGAAGTCCAGTTCGACCCTCCATTAATGCGGAGGAGGAGGAGGAGAGTGACGAGGAATCTCCGTTACTTCAGAGTAGTTTGTTGCGGAAGAACGTGGCGACTATAACCGGACATAGTGGGAGAGAGAGGGAGGCGGAGTATTCAACGGACAGTATGGATTACAAATGTGAGTTTGTGAATGACGTTCAGAGGGAGATGGTGAGTGTGCGTAAAGATAAGATATATGAGGGACCATGTTCAAAGGGAGGAGTGGCACTGGTAGAAAGAGGTGTGGCATTATAGGAAGTTAGAGAATTAATTATTTAATTATCACGCTAATATATCTCACCTTGTGATAATTTTGGTTCTTGTCCAGTTTCAAGAATGTTAACAACTATGAAGACTTCCATGAAGTGCACGAGACACCCTCTCTCCTTTGTTCCTCGTCCCATCAACATCCTGGCACTGTGCTGGAAGAACTTAGTGCATATCTATCGCAATCCTGGACTCCTCCTCTTCCAGTTCCTCATTCCTGTCTTCCAAATTGCCCTGTTTTCCCTGGCAATTGGCGGGAACTTGAGGGGAATCCAGGTGGCCTACGTGAACGAGGACAGCGTGCCAGGGATCAACTTGTCCTCTGTTTGCAACAACACGGACTACAATGGTGGGCTAGTGGGTTACTCTAATCTCGGAGAGCTCTATATTGACCAGTTGAAGCATCACACGGATCTTGTGATGGTTAGTTTAATTAATCTCACTCTGAAGATGTGGGAGTGTCATTCTGGCAATGCCATGGGGGGAATATCTTAAAAGATTGCATTGGTTTTTTCTCCTGGAGTTTCTTTAGACCTTTATGGGGATATTTTACCCTCCTTTCCTCCCCCTCCCCCCCGTCATCATCAGTTTTGCCCCCCTGGACATTGTTTTTTATCTTCATGGAGATATTGCCCCATATTTTCATCATTTCATAAAACAAGCTCCTGTGAAATTTCAATTTTACTTTTTGGCTTGCCTAGAGTTTCGTTTTGAGCTAACAATTTTGTTTCTCTGTGGTGGATTAGGAAGAATTCTCTACTTACGATAAGGCGTTAAACCAGGTGAAGCAAGGCAAGGCGTGGTCCATGGTGTATATCGGCAAGGAATACACACAGGACTTACTCGCACGTGTCTGCTCAACCTCTTTATGTCCCTATCAATTTACGATCAACAACGACACCATCAATGGCTCTACCATCCATCTCCACAGTGACGTCACCAGTGAGTGTACACCACTCTGTGTGTGTAGGTGTGTGCGTGTGTGTGTTAGATGCGAGAGTGGGGTTGTTATGATCTAGTTTATCATGCTATTGCAGATCTTCAGATTTCCGTGACAATTCAAACTGATTTTTTAACAGCTTATGAGGTATGTTTTCATGTCATGTACCTAGCTTGTGTCTCAAAAATTGAATTAGTAGTCTTTTTCTACTGCCACACCCACTTGTTTCTTGCAGCTATTCTCCAAGCAACTGATCCAGGCCTGTAGTAATCGTTTGAACATTCCGTCTATTGTGTTGACTGCCCCAATAGTGAGTCACATGACCTAGCTCTTCACTACACGGTGTATCTTATTGTCAATTACTAGTGAGGATATTGATTGCGATAAAATGCTACCACTAGGCATGTTGCACCTTCTGAGCATGCCCAGTAACAGGATTTTTTTAATGTCTATGTATAGAAAGAAGATGCTCCAGTGTATGGTAAATCCAATCTCTCCTTCACAGACTACATGGCCCCGGGCATGATCACCAGGTAAAGTACTTGGCAGTGAACACACGAGTGCATGTGTGATCAATTATCAAAGTGGCAGTTATTCCGTGAATAATTAACTAGTGATGTGCTTGAGCACAAATGGCGAGCGAGCCTGAACTACACTATTGTTATATGATTAATTTTAACTGCTAACACTCAAAGCTACTAAAAATAATGTTGGAGTTTTTAAATTACGTCTATATGGTAAAGGGATTTAAATGCCATAGTAACCACTCCCCGCAACTGTTTGAATTGAAAACAAAAACAAACGATACACGTTATTTAAACATTTTCTTTGCGATATTCTTTAACTAAGTAGAAGCTGTAACGCACAATACTTTCACACAACTGGACATACCTACACAATACTTACCTACGTGGTTAGTCTAGTGGACAATTAATTTTCAAGTAAATACTATTGCGTACGGCTTATAACTGAGAAAGAGCGCATTGAATTACCACCACCACTAACTCCAATAGAAATGGAACTCCAGTAGGTTTTCAAGTTTTAACTGCACCTGCAAAATAATTCAAAACGATAAACAATTCAATTGCTAGGTTGATATGGGTAATGATCAATAGATCAGAGGATTCTGTTTAGTGAAGTTTGGGACGGGGTCGACCACCGAACTAACACAAAAATGCCAAATATCCCCGATTTTCAATTGAGTTACTCCTGATAGTGTCTCGCTTGCTTCGCTCGCTCGCCAATTATCTATTCATCTTGGACAGTAGGTTCAACACTCACTATAGTATGTCCAAGTTGAGTTGGCCCAAGAAAAACTTGAATAACTTTAGAACGGAAGCAGCTACGCATCCGCGGTTTGCACCATTGGAATCGCGCCGAAGCGGTTAAAAATATTCCCTCAGTATACTCCAAAACCGGAGAGAAAAATGCTATTCCAAAACTCATACAAAAGTCTATGGGAATAGAAAAAACCACAGGTTTCCCGCTCAAAACGCGCCCGCTTTTAGTCACGCGGTATGGCTCAATTTATCACGCGGACTGTCTTCATTAAGAATTTTGTAAACAATGAGCGGCTTCTTCTCAGATTGCTGGGTTTCTAGCTTTATATCCCAATTAGCTTAGGTTGCAGTGTGGAAACAGGATAGACGGAGTGTTCTGTTGTTGCAGAGGGTACAGGACCACCTGATAGGATGTTGGTATGATTGTTTGTCTACCTGTTCAATAACAAATGCCATATAGCCAATATATTTCAGTGATATAGCTATCATTTAGCTAGCAACTTGTAATACAGCCACACTTACGCTGTTTGCCGTTAAATTGTGTGCTTGTCAAAGCCGTGTTTATGCCAATTCTTTTTCTTCACTATTATAGATGCCGTTTATTGTAAGAATTAGGACCAACTCAGGCAGAACTCCACCTTCAACTCGGATCACAACTATTTTTTGTATGTGTACTACTTAAATTCTATCATTTCATCAATTTTCATATACCTATTATAAATAAATGAAAGAATTGATAATTTTATTTAACATGAAAGTCTAGTAACTTTAGCTACAGGTTTACAGTGCTGTACTGCTGAATCCTGTGAACATCAGAATATTTCTTGGGACACAGTAGGTAGAATCGACTGATTTTAATCCTGTCTCTTTAGAAGAACTCCCACCAGTTTGCGTTTTCCATCTGCTGTACATTATCTGCGCATAAGAAACATAAATATCATTGAAAACAGACGAGATGAGCTGTACAGCGCCCGAAAAACTCCACAAACTTCACTAAATTTCTTTCTTTCAATAGTTACCGTATTAATGCGCACCTGTGCTACCGCCCCTTTTTCACGTGCAACGTTGACGTTTGCGCGCTTAATTGACTTGAATTCACATGACTAAATTGCTTCCGGTAAAGTACTAAATGCATTGCTCAATTACCGCGCTTGCGGTCGTGCCAACTCAACTTGGACATACTATAGGATGTGATAGGGTGTTTGATGTGTCACTCAGGGCTTTTTTTAATTTTTTTTAATTTTTTTAATTTTTTTTAATCAATGCATGTCTTTCTTTCTGTAGCATCACTTTCGGTATTTCTATCGGGCTGTGTGCCATGGCTCTGATTGTTGAGCGTAATGAAGGTCTGATTGACAGGACGTGGGTGGCCGGTGTGAATGCAGCAGAGATAGTCATAGCTCAAGTGGTGACTCAATTCTTCATCTTGGCTGTTCAAATTACTCTCCTGCTGGTTGTAGTTGTGTTTGCATTCAAGGTGAGTGAGATCATGCGGCCATAACATAAGAAAATAATAATAAGACTTATTCTTCCACAGATTTATATCGCCTCCTTGACCACCTTTTGGATTATCGGTGCTCTTGCCATGCTACAAGGATTAGTGGGTGAGTTGAGAGAGAGAGTATATTTATGAACTAGTGAAACATTGTCGTCACTGTTACAACCTTCTGCAGGAATGGCATTTGGTTTGTTCCTGTCTTCTGTGTGTGCTACTGAGAATGCAGCCGTCCAGACGGCCATTGCTGTGTACTACCCTACGTTGCTTCTGAGTGGCAAGTCACACACACGCACACACATATTGTGAAACACACACACATGTATTTTGTCTTGTAATGGTTGCATTGATTTATTTTGCACAGGAGTTCTGTGGCCTCTGGAAGGCATGCCCCAATGGCTGCGCTATATCAGTTACTGCCTCCCTGGAACTCTACCAGCTGAGGCTATGAGGAATGTCATGGGGAGAGGTTAGTGTAATGTTTGTCAGCTATGCTTGAACTGACACATGTATATCACATGACAGTCACATGACAGTAACACACGGTTCACATAGTAAATGTGGTAAGGGTTTGACATAACTAAATCGTTGCAGTTCATAGCGTTCATGGTTCGTTCACTACACAATGCAGCAGAAGTTGAAACTATATAAACAAGTAATTTGGAGAACTTTGCAAGGCTCCCCTTTGCTTGAAATTGATTCTGTTATACTGCTTCATGGTTTTTTTATTGGCGAGCGAGCGAGACACTCTCAGGGGTAACACAATTAAAAATTGGGGATGTTTGTTTGTTTATATAATATATATGTTTGGACATACGTATGTCATCATTTTGTACTTTGACCCTCGCGTATTTTTGTGTTCGATCCCATCCCAAACTTCACTAAACAGAATCCTCTGGTTTAGCGACCATTACCCGTATCACCTTAGAAATTGAATTGTTTACCGCTTTGAATTGTTTTGCGGGTGCAGTTAAAACTCAAAAACTTATGGGAGCTCCATTTCTATTCGAGTTAGTGGCGGTGGTAAGTTAATACGCTATTTGTCACAGTTATAAGCTCTACGCAACAGTATTTACTTGAAAATTCATTGTCCACTAGACGAACCACGAAGGTAAGTCTTGCGTAGGTATGTTCAGTTGTGTGAAAGTATTGTGCATTACAACTACTATGAAGAATATCACGAAGAAAATTTTAAATAACGTGACTCGATTTTGTTGCTTCTTTTTCAATTCAAACAGTTGCGGGGAGCGGTTACTATGGCATTGAATCCCCTTTACCGCATATAATACGTAATTAAAAAAAACTTGATTTTATTTTAGTAGCTTGAGTGTTAGTTGTTAAAATCAATCATTTAACAATAGTGTGGTTTAAGGCTCACTCGCCATTTGTGCTCAAGCACACCACTAGTATATCCTGCTTATCTTCTTGTAGGTTGGGGACTGGAGCATGAAACTGTCTGGATAGGATTCCTTGTATCCATTGCCTGGTTTGTGGTCTTCTTGTTTGTGGCAGGAACAACATTCACGTTGCGTAGATGACGTGAAACACTCGGGACTGAGCAATAGTATTTGTCACTTTATTTGTCTCTATGTTCTGTTATTTATTTACTCCGTGGCATTTTGCTCACAGGGTAATTGTTCACAGAGTATTAAGAATATTTTCACACTATTTTTAAATATTAATATTGAACGTCAATGCTCATTAGATCAAATAATACTATTCAGGTGAAACCATATTTAAAGTGGATTGCAAATTATTAAATGGCAGACAGCAAAGGTGGTGAAGTGTGGGAATTATATATTGTAGCTTTATTTATATCTATATACATACATGTATATGTGACGTATTAAGTCTTTTTTTCTTTTTTTCTGTAGGCTAAATTGATTGATTGATATGATTTTACAGTTGAAGAATAACCAGATAGCTAAAAATGGATAAATTTTGTGCAAGCTGGTCAATGTTGCGAACGTACTAACATGCTTGCTGCAGTTTGTTATCTTCAGGGATATTTTGTTTGTTTTTCTGTTGATGGTTTTATGTTGCCCAGGCGATTTTTGACGCGCACAAAATTAGCTTATTCGTCGAGGCTAGAGCAGCCAGCGCCACGCACAGGTACGTGCATCGTCGCTTTAGCCAGGGCGAGTTCGTTCCGGTGCGTTGGAGGTTGTGGTGGTGGCATGGAGGTGAAGGAGAACTTGGCCGTGCTCATTGACGGGATTATAAAAAAATATGGATCTCAAGTGGTCCTAAACCATCTTCATATGAAAGTTCCTTCTGGTTCAATGTAAGTAGTAGCTAATAATAATTAACTCTTACTTTCTTTATGGTAATACTTTGGAATCTTCTGTAGCTACAGTCTTCTAGGGGCGAGTGGATGTGGGAAAACCACTCTATTGCGTTGTATTCTGGGTCAGCTGAACATAGAAAGAGGAAGAATAGAGGTGTTGGGCAAGACCCATGGCTCTGCAGGTCTTCACATCCCAGGCAGAGATGTGGGATATATGCCACAGGTAGTCTTGCATTTACAATAATACACATAACATTTAGTAATCTTTCTCTACTGCTATTGTAGGAATTAGCTCTCTTTGAAGACTTCACCATGAGAGAGACCATGTATTACTATGGGATACTTTACAGGATGAAAGTAAAGGACATTCGCTCTAGGCAATCATTTCTCTCTGAATTTCTTGAGTTGCCCACTCATAACCAGTTGGTTGGAACTCTCAGGTATGCTAGTGATTATTCACACATATTGAGCCAACTGGAGTAGCTAGTTGTCGCAATAGTTTGCAAATGTTTACTTCTTACTTTGATATGTTCATTGACAAGCTGCTCAGACCTTGTTTGAAGCCATTCCCAATATAATTTCCATTAAATTTTCACATAAATGAAATCAAAACCTGCATGAGTCTACAACATGACCCATTTTAAGAAACAAAATGCCAATAAAAGTTGTTGTTTCAATTAACTGTTTGTATTAATGGTAAACATGGTTCAATTTGGGTTTTCTACTGGAATAATGGTGGAATGGTGAACGCTATGAGTAAATATTTTATAAAATCAGTACAAAAAGACTCAAATAACATCATCAAGTATTCCTCAGGTAATAAAAAAAGTAAAAACATTAGGGCTAAGCTCAGCAAATTTTCCCTGGAAAAAAGGATACATATGAGTCCTTGCTATATAACGAGTGAATGTGAAATTAAACTTGGCTTTTAGTGGTGGCCAGCAAAGACGATTTTCCTTGGCAGTTGCTATGGTGCACAGTCCTCCTCTGATGATTCTAGATGAGCCCACAGTAGGAGTGGATCCTATTCTTCGTGCCAAGTATGTCAGGGAGTTATCATTCGTCATGAAACAGGCACAGACTTAGCTGGAAATTTAATTGCCAATGTATATCACCAGTGAAATATTTCAATGTAAACTTCCAGCTGGAAATTCAGCTGAGAAAGAAAAGACTGCCAGAGTGGTCCTAGTGATGGGAAGTTCTTACTTGAATATGTACATATTTACAGCTCAGTGTTTTTATCTTCCAACATGTCTTCACTAAATCAATGCCCTCCCTTCTCCCAGCCCCTCCAATACATATATTATTTCTTGTATACATATTAAGCGTAGACCTCAAGACCAAAATGTTTGCAGCCATTTTTTTCCTTATCACTTTTTGTCTTGTTTCACTTATTTTCCTACAGAATTTGGGAGCATTTGGTGGAATTGGCTAAGACTTCCAACACCACTATCATCATAACCACTCACTATATTGAAGAAGCTAATCAAGCCAATTTAGTAAATACGTCCACAATGATCTCTTTTACTACTGTGTGCAAGTGTAAGAGAGTGCTTAGAGTATATACACTTTTTCTGTGTAGGTGGGCATGATGAGAGAAGGTAGACTATTGGCAGAAGAAGCCCCGGCTGACCTTATAGCTGCACATCATAAGAATGTAAGAAATTATTACAGATATACCAACCACTCCCAATAACTTGTCTTTTTATATAATACTTATTGCATGAGTCAGCATACAATACTGGGAGATATTTCATGAGCATGTGTAAGTATTTTCATGAGCAGAAGGTGAGTGAAAATACAAGTGTGAGAGTGAAATACCACCCCCACATTGTATGACTAGAGTAATAAGTTGTTTATTATACATTGGATGTATATTTTTTATTTGATCATCATTGCAAAGTTAAATAATTATGCTTTTTTTTTTTTTTTTTTTGACGATATCAATTCTTGTTTAATTTGACTCTTCAGACACTAGAAGATGTTTTTCTACAACTCTCTCGGGTGCAGGATACTGAACACAGTGATGAAGAAATAGAACTGGTCAGTGAAGAGATTTAATGGAATCCAAGACACTATTAGAAATTGTTGTATTGTTCATTTGTAATGAGAATTTAGTTACAGTAATTAATGCAGGAAGCTCTTCATGAAAGATCTAGAAAGGAGGAGAGTGATGAGGAAAAACTTCTTTATGAGAGACAGAAAACAACTTCTACAAAAAGGAAGCTGGGGAAAAAGCAGAAATCCATTACTGAAAAAAAGAGTTTCCAAAAAGGTAAGTTTCATTGTTTGTTTTTTAATAGGGAGCTACTATTTTGGGCACCAAATAATGAAAACAAATGAGTTGTAATTTACTAACTTGTGTAGTATAATTAGTTTATCCCTAAATCACATTTATTCTAGCCAAAGGTGTTGCTACCACTTTGAAAACATCCATTCAATATATGACAAGACCTTCCAATTTCTTCCCACGACCCATCAATGTCGCTGCTCTGTGCTGGAAGGAGTTAGTCAGACTGTACCGGAGACTGGTCTTCGTGATAATCAATGTCTTTCAGCCTCTCTTCACTTACTCTCTCTTTATCACAGCTGTGGGCAAAAATGTAAAGGGACTGAAAGTAGTTTATGCAAATGATGACCATCTTCCAGCTAACGTCAGTTTGTCTATCATGTGCGACAATTCCAATATTTCCAATGAACTTGAAGAGTACTCCAACCTGGGTCAGCTTTACGTGGATGGATTAAGGCATCATACTAGTTTGGACATAGTAAGTGATAGATGTAGTTATTGTGAGAAAAATGTCATAAATATTTTTAGGAAGTGTGTGGGTGGATATTAACCCTTTGCGGACGAACGCGGGCGAGCAATTATGTAATTAAATACGTGCACGCCGTAAAACCAATTAGTTGCCTGAGACGGCATTTTATCAGTGGAGTTCGACACGTGGAAAAAGAAAACGGGCGAGTGTTTCTTTTGTGTTAGGCCTCTAATAATGTGCCTCTAGCGTTGTAGCTATGGTAATTCGTTAGTTTATAGTTTATAGAGTTGTTTTGAATACAAACTTATCGAGGAGGCCATAGTTTGTTAGCTATTTTTTTAGCTTATATTTATGAAAGGAGAAATCACACCCAAGTGTAAGTTCTAGTTTTAGTTTGCTTATTTCTAGCTACTTTAGGCCTTTACTTCTTAGTAGATGTTCTATTTGAAAATAGCCAGACACAAAGTGTAGAAAAAAACTTTTTTTATTTAGTTGGTGCACTTGATATAAGTTATACTTATTTTATAAGACTTATTTTGTAGAATAGAGATTGCAAAATGTATACTATGTAAGCTACTGAAAGTTTTAGCGCGCTACGCGCTCTGTAACTGTAATAACAGAGTGGGAAAGAGCTTGTCACGAATTCATGACAGCCGTATTCTCTTGACACACCCGGTGTGTCACAGATTCGTAACCATCGTACGCGCGCGTTAAGTTATGGCGGTCACAAATTCGTGACGATCGTACGCAAAGGGTTAATATTATGGTTCAAATCATTTTCTAATCTAGTTAAGAGTTATTTCCTCTTTTCATTGTCATTATTACTCCACTCCCATCAAATGCTGTTTGCCAAAGGGCACAATCCTGTTGCATTAGTGTCCTTCCTTCAGGCATATATTATAGCACAATTAATAGCTAGTATAAATATACATTACAATAAACGAAGTTATCCACATGCTCCCTTCTTTGGCAGTGTTGTATCCATAACAATTCTCAATTGGCTTTGTTTGTTTTTTTAGGAAAAATATTCCAATTATGATGAAGCGCGAAAGAAGGTGAAAGAAGGACATGCTTGGGCTGTCATATACATTGGCACTAACTTCACAGTGGACCTGTATAATCGCATATGCTCAATCAGTGACTGCTCTGCCAACGTGTTCGATAATCATCCAGTTACCGATAACGTGATTAATGGGTCAACTATTCACATACAATATGACTTAACTGGTAAATCACTTGCAACATTACCCCATTCTATATGCATGCTATTGGTCGGGTACAGAATGTTCCTTAGTTCCTTAGTTTCATTCTAATGACACAGGTTTTCTCTGCATTTTCCCAAGAATATGTTTATCTCAACATTAGGTTTTATGGGATATATATTTCTGCATGTGATGTGATTAATATTCCATCATAGATGTACAGATATCCAACACCATAGAAAATGAAACTGCACATGCTTACCAGGTGAGTTACAGTTTGTATTTACATAGCTACCAGTTAATATCATTTTTCAAGTTTTATTCTTAACACTTTTGAGCTCTATCATCATGTAATTATTCCATTTGTTTTAGTTCCTCAATACACCCTTTTAAAATAAGCTCCTCAAAGCAATAAGAAAAGCAGACATTTTAAAGTCTTAGTGCTAACAAACATTATATGACCACTGATCTGTTATCGACTGACCTATCAGGGAGAAAAAAAAGAAGAAAAAACAAACAAACAAACAATAAGCAGAACATGTGCAAGACTTGCTAGTCATTCATCTGGTCTTCTTCCAAACTTAACCCAACATTTCAACTTCTTCCCAAAGTCCTCCTCAGAGGTCACTAAGTAAAACTCTTCATAGAGATTTTATAAGTCATATACATGTATAATAATGGCAAAATGCTTGGTGGATGCTTGGTTTTTAACACATCCTGCAGGGCAACTGGCACGCAGCATAGACAGTCAGCATCTCAGAGTGAAATTAACTTCCATACTTAGCAGGGTTGAGTGAAATTATTCAGAGAGTGTAAGCATTTCAGTTGGGTAGGACTTATCTTGGTGTTAATTCTTTTTTCTTTTTTTTTTATAAATCACCACGGAGAGTTTAATCTTATTGACCCCTGAGAAGGACTTCAGTAAGCAGTCAAAATGTTGGGTTAAGTTATAAATATATCTATTGGTGCCAAAAGCAGAGAAAGTGCTATTTCAGATGAAAATGATGTAATCAGAAAGACGTGACTGAAGAGATAAAGTATGGTCTGGTCATTATATAGTTGCTATACTTTCATGTAGCTATGGCATGTATCAGTTATAAAAGATAGCAACTAGAAAACATCTCAGCTTTATTTGACTCATACTGATGTCTAAATCTTGTCTAACTCATGGCTAGTTATTATATGACTTAATGGCATCCTAAAATACTATATGAGCATTGTATGGCCATGTTTATGTTTCTTTTTAGGTTTTCTATAATCAGTTGATACAGTTGTGCAGTGGTCTATCCCAAATACAACCTAGTGCTCTACCACCTCAGTTTGTAAGATATATATTTATACACGTCTTGCATGTGATCATTAAACCTACTTACTATCAATTAGGATGAAGGCACTCCTGTGTATGGGAAAATTGACCTCTCTTTTAATGAATACCTGGCTGCTGGCATTATAATCAGGTGATTTTATACAAACATTAATTGAAAGCAAGTATGGTACGTGGTAGTTATAAGTCCAATACTCTTTTTTTTTGTGATAGACACTTAATAATGCAAGCTTAGTTGCTTAGATGATTCTCTAGTTGTTGTTGTTCTTTTTTCCCTTCAACTTCGTTGTTTCCATATGACAACTCAAATGATTCCTCAATGTCTGAGAGAATATTTGAATCTGTCTTCACTATTTGTACCTGGGAATGTAGTTGTCCATTACAGCTTCTCAAATCAATTTCCTGAAGTTAATTTCCACTGAATTTTTCACGTCGTTGTATCCAAATACCTATCTTCAATCACACTGATTGTGTGAACTGTAAGAGTAGTTTGAATGTGAGAGACAGTATGGAATGAGTCCATACTAGGAACCCAAGCAAACAAAGTAAACTGTATTATATACCAACACTCTTGAGAGCTGGAGCAGTGGATAGAGGGGAAAATCAGTATATAAAGTTTCTATTTTGTAGTCTCATATATGGAGTGACTATCTCCCTGACAGCTGTAACTCTGATAGTGGAGCGTAACAAAGGTCTAGTGGAGAGGACCATCGTGGCAGGAGTCAACTCAAGTGAAGTTCTAATTGCAATAATATTCTCCCAATTCCTGCTGCTCATAATGAAAGTTACAGTTTTGCTAATTTTTGACATTTACGTTTTTAAGGTTAGTACAATGGGCACACACACGCCTCAATACTGAGTAATTGGCTATTGTCTTAATTTTGTGTAGCTATACATAGCTCGTAAGTCCTTGTATTGGCTATTTGGGACCATTGCTACACTGCAGGGATTAGGAGGTGAGAAATGTAATTGATTTTTGTCTCTTGTAGTGTTTCATATTTCCCATGTGGGTTATCCTTCAGGATTGGCGGTTGGCTTGTTTCTGTCATCATTGTGCAGCACGGAAATTGCAGCTCTTCAGAGTGCCACTGTCTTCTACTTCCTCCCGTATTATCTCAGTGGTAAGGAAGGATAGCTATAGATACTTTGCTGTAACAGAGTATTCGATTCATTTCGTATGTATTTATTTTGGCAGGGATTTTGTGGCCATTGCAAGGAATTCCTCACTGGTTACTTAAAATCAGTTACTATTTTCCTAGCACTTTAGTCATCCAAGCATTGAGGATGTCTATGTTGAGGGGTAAGACTGTGTGGGAATGTATTCAGTCATTTTTGTGGATGACCAACTTTTCAATCCCCTCCTTTTTCATATGGCCTTTTATATTAAAGCAAACCACTAGTATAGTATACTAGTGGTTTGCTTTAATATAAAAGGCCAGCAAGAATCAATAGAGAACTGTATATCTACAAATAAACAGAAAATTGCTGCCATTTTTTAAGTGAACTCATATATGTATGGTTTCTCACCTCTGGTTTTCTTGAAGCTCAAGCGTAGTCAAAGTCTGTTCACCTTTAGGACACACTAAAGTTGTATATTTAAACATTTTTAAAACAGCGCACCTAAGTTGAAATATATTTGGCTTTAACAGCATGTAAATTAGTGTTGTGTCTTTATAGTCTGCATATGGCAGGTTAAATAACAGTTCAAGTGTTCCAAGGTTATGGTATGAACTTTTTATCAGTTAGCTAGTCCAAAATTTTATTACTTCATCACATGATTGTATAAATATATACATTTATAAATATACACATGACATGTTAGTTGCATATGTACCATTGGTTTGAATTTGCTGGAGCAGAGCAGCATATAAATTTCTAGTGACCTAGCTGATTTTACATCAATTATCTTTTCCAACTTTTAAAATGAAAAAAATTATCAGCAAGCAAAGTAAATGGTTCTTACTACTCACTAGCTCAGGTTTAATACAAAGAAATTTAATCCTTCATATTCTTGCCTACAGCAGGCCAGCCAGATGCTGACTATTTACAATAGATGATACTCATCGAGGTTCATAAGTTTTCAATTCACTGCACAAGGTGAAATACTATCAGGAATCTCTCCTTATTTTTCTCTTCTGCACTGTTACATTCTCTTTTATAAAGTTTTGGTTATTTTACTGATTAATACTTAGCCTTCCATCATCAGTTATATAAGTGATAAGATTACATTAAATATACATAGACCTACCTATGCATTTTTATCTCTCTGCAGGTTGGAGTTTAGACCATGAAGCTATTTGGAATGGGATTGTGGTCTCATTAGCATGGTTTATTGGAATTCTTTTCATAGCAATGGCTATTTTAAATCTTCGCAGATAATTGTTCTATTCTTACGGCTGCTAACTATTTTTCTAACTATTATATTATTGTATTATTGTATTTAGTCTATACAAAGCAACATGGTTAAATTATAGTTTACAGTACATATTGCAATAGTGTAAAATACTAAAACTTGTGTGATTTGCATCACTGCCTTGCATTGAGCTAATGGCTAGATAGTACCATTAATCTTTAGTAAGAGTCAACTATGGTGAATAATAATAATGGCCAAATCTGAGTTCTTAGAGTTATAGAATTTCAGTAGCAAAAAAAGAGGACGAAATATTTGTGTCTGTTTGAGGAGTCATGAACAAAGTGAATTCCAATACAGATACAGCAAAACCTGATAGTGAACACTCTGACAAGCAAATCACTCTTTAAGTGAATGTCAACAACCTCCGATTTGTGAGCTGAAATTGTTCCCAGTTCGGAGGTCATAATGTAGTCATTCACTCTAATAGCTTCATAACTTTTCACAAGGGCAATTTTACATGTAAGCTCAACAACAGTCAGCATGAGTGAGAATGGCATTTCTGCCCCTTTGTGTAAGTACAATTAATATTCACTACATAGAGTCTTACCGGAATCCATTGTTGTTCAGCATGCACCACTTCCTGTTCCTTCCCTTTCTTGTTGACAGCTCAAATATTTCTCCTTAAAAGCATCTCAGACTGCAATACCTGTGTGCATGGGGTAGCCTTCCAACTATACAGTGATTCCAAGTCTCTGTAACAGCCAAGAATTAAAGAATCATGAGTATAGCAAAGAGACTGACACACTATCGGTAAGCCGTGAATATTTTTGGGACTGATCAGCCCAAATGGGAGGGCTGAGTCAACAAACAGTGCTCCCTTCCACCTTATACATTTGTCATCGGAACATTCCAGTCTCTTGATATCCACTTTCGCTAACTGGATACCTCACCCCAACTTCGCAATCTTCAATTGATTGATTAATTACACAATGCTAATGCTTGGTTCCACTGCCTCCATTGCAGCAAAGTTCTTATTTGATACAACTCCTCTAGTAAGGTCAGAGTGCTTCCTGATTGGTGTGCATCAAATTTTATCAGATTCTCCATGTAGCTACTGATACAACAGAGGGTCATCCACTACCTCAGCTCACATTTGCAGTTCCACCCCCCACATAGGTCCCAGCTACCAGTAATTGCTTCATCAGTCTAGCTGCTGAGCATGCTTTCCACCACTGAGGGTGTCCTCCCATCCCACAGTCTTTAGTTGTGGTATTTGATGCCTCAACTTATGGTTTAGTTGGTATTTTTGTTGGTATTTCCCGTCTTCACTCTATTGTATACTCAATGTTCTAAATCATTTTAGCCTATCACAGTACAGATATTCCAGAGGTACCTGCAGACTGTGCCGTATTACTCCAGACTGGACAGTTACAATTTACAATGTACTTATCTTATCTATCAAGAAACCAGTTAAAGAAGGGAAAAGAGGGAGAGAGAAAAAAAATCTTGAAGTTTATCATGCAGCAACTAAATAAACATGAAATTTTGTAGTCTGGCGTAGCCGACCCTTTACCTCCTTTATATTGGGGAAGGGGGGAGGAAAGGGTCTGGGGACAGCAGTACTAATGACCTAACTACAGACTGGGAGAATACTACCTTTCCTCCCCTCTTCCCCAACATAAAGGAGGTAAAGGGTCGGCTACGCCAGACTAGAAATTTTGTAGGTTTAGTTTTGTATATTCACACTGATGCACTTGATAAGCAAAAAGGAAAGGAATAAATAAATAATCGAATAGAGTGAGATAGAAAATGTTATGTTGTGTGGATGTCATTACTGAAGAAACTAAGAGGAGAGGTGGCAGTTGTAAACGGTTTATGTGTGAAGTTTTAGCCACTTTGCTTCCCTTCAAGCAATAGTAAACTTCCAAACACTCAGTAAAGTTTCTCATGCATTGAAGGATGAATTTTCTGGTCAGTCAGGACCATATTGTTGCAAGCCTTCTTTGTAGTTTACACGAGTTCCTTGAGCTCTGAAGAAGCTTACCTACACATAAGAGACCATAAGTTAGTAATGAGTAACTGCTGCCTCACATCAGGAGCATCAATTTCAAAAATTTAATAATTAGGAGAAGCTGCTACTATTGGCTTGCAGCCTTTTGGTATAATACGAAAATAAAATAATCTGGTTTTGACCTAATTATTACAGCAACATGCAAAAAGAAGAGCACACAGATGTGTCGACTTTAATCAGTAGTCCGAAAGAAACAACATACAGTTCAGGTAAAGAGAAGGGAATGATCAACAAAGCCCACACCCATCAAACATTACTTAATTGAAATCATTTTTGGGCTTGATTTCTTACTATGGCAAGTTTGTCATCCTGCTTGTCACCACTTTATAATTTTTTTCCATTAAGAAGCAGCTCAGGAAGCAGCTTTTACTTTACAGCTCGAAATACTATCTATTCAGTGGGATATCCACCGGGATATAATTTCCGAACGCGTAATCTATGATTATAGCTATCGAACATGCGACGTAAAGCGAAAATTCGAGTTGGTCGCGTTTTATCTGTTCATCTTTTAGCTGTAGTAGCTAGTGCTTATAGCGCGCTGAACACTCGGTAATGGCGAAAAGAGCTCGGGAAGAGTTAGCGGTTGCTGTTAAGGGTGCTGTGAAAGGATATGGGTCACGACAGGTATTGCAAGGTGTAAACATGAAAGTCCCTTATGGATCTATGTAAGAAATGTATTACTATGATCACTGAGTTAGCAACTACCATAGCAATGTTCCATCTCTATTTCCAGCTATGGCTTGCTTGGTGCTAGTGGCTGTGGCAAAACTACTCTTTTACGCTGTGTCCTGGGAGAATACTACTTGGAAGAAGGCCATATAGAAGTCCTTGGGAAAAAACCGGGCTCCCTAGGGCACAAAATTCCAGGAAGGGATGTTGGATACATGCCTCAGGCAAGAACTGGGCAATAATTTTATGGAATTGGAAGTTGTATGTATAGCTAATGTTTCTATCTTTTTACCATAGTAGCTGTGGTAACAGCCATGGATTAAAAATATTATTTCCCCGTATATTATTCTCCGCCAAAATCGCCTGTGGAAAAAAAAAATTCCATACCAGAAAGACAGTTTAAATTGCACATGCACAGAAGAATTTTAATAGCAGAAATTGTTATGGTACAGAGTGATATAGCTAGATTTTAGCTACAAAGGAAAAAATCTATTTCTTTCTTACTTGAAAGAAGCTTTAGCTGCATGGGTCACATGATTTGAGTATTTTATTGTGGGAGCAATTCCTCTCTAGTTAAATGAATCTTTATGCTATGTTTAAGAATCTCAATTGGGTAATGATAACTCATGTTAACAAGCCTCATTTCTATTATCTTGCCTGTAGGATTTGGCTCTATATAGAGACTTCAGCATGAGTGAAACAATGTACTATTTTGGAATACTCCACAGAATGAAATTAAAAGATGTTCGTTCAAGAACAACATTCTTAATTGATCTACTGGAACTCCCAGCAAGAAATAAATTGATTAGAAATATGAGGTATGCTTTGATCATTCTCTCTGCACATTTATAGAAAGTGATAGTTTGTCTGTCTCACACTAGCAGCTTAGCCTGGAAACGTACAGTTTGAGTAATTTCTAGTTGGAAACAATGTCATTATTTAGCGTAGAAATTCTACCCGTATTAGACGGAATTTTTTTTCAAACAGATTAGGAGCCATAGATTGAAATGAAGTTCCAGAGGAAGCTAATAGTGAGTGAATGATACAGTGTAGCTACAATGCAAATGATTAAAAAAAACAACAGCTGGCCTACTATTAGCGAGTGATAGCACAGGTAACCTGCGCCATTAGGGATCAATAGCACTTGTACAGTAATTGAGAAGCACGAGGCGAAGCCGAGTGCTATTAATCCCGAATAACATGGTTACACATGTTATTACTCATATATATATGCTTACCTTAGGAAAATTATATGACTCATTGTAATAATGTAGTGAAATTGGACTCTGAACTACTCATGCTAATGTGTGTTTCCTCAGTGAAGTTAGCACTGTTGACCTCAAGATTAATGATTATATGGCACATGCTGCCATGGTTCACCCCATGCATTGTTTGAAATGCTTGTGTGGGGTAAGGAATTCAGCTCTATTTGATGAAAATACTTTTTTTTAAAAGTGATTAGCAAGTTCTTGAATATAGCAAATGATAAGCTCTTACAAATAAATATTCATGAATGTTAGTCTCTCTTCCTCTCCATAGTGGTGGCCAAAAGAGGAGGCTGTCTTTTGCTGTGGCATTGCTACAGCAGGCTCCTCTCTTGATTCTTGATGAACCAACTGTAGGGGTGGATCCAGTTCTTCGTGCTAAGTAAGTCATCTAGCTTGAAATGTAGATACCTTCATAATGTAAACACTGTGATCTATTGGAATATTTTGCTAATTAACAGAATATGGGATTACATGATTGAGCTTGTCTCCACTACCAATAGTACGATAATCATCACCACCCACTACATTGACGAGGCTCAACAAGCCCATCTGGTATCAATTTATGCCTGGTACTGAAACTTTGAGTATTACATACTAAGTCTTATCTTAGGTGGGAATGATGAGGAATGGACAGTTACTGGCAGAACAGTCTCCATCATCTTTGATAGCATCCTATGGAGTGAATGTAAATAAATGTACACTGGTAGTGCAACAAATGTCACCTGTAAGCCTTGCAATGTTTCAAGAAAGTGTATGTGTGTTACAGGATTTAGAGGAAGTGTTTCTTCGTTTGTGCAAAAAGCAAGAGTCAGGAGAGGTTATTACAGTAAGCAATTTTATGATTGTCTATCAAGCCATGATATATTTTGGCATCAAATTTTATGCTAAAAATGACTGCAAATGATATAATAATAATGACACTTGCTTATCTTTTTTCTAGCTGTAGTTACTTTTAAGTTTACAAATAGCAGGGATTTGTTTAGTACTGATACACTACTATATTTTTGTCCATTAAGTCCCATGGAACCTCTGCCATGGATGTTCAGGAAATTCACTGGGAATCAATGGAGACACTGGTGGAGTGTTCCTGTGTGGCTGGCAGGGATAGTAGCTCTTTACTTTTTCCTCTATGTATGACCTTGCCCAACTCTTCATACTCAGGGCTCCCAGGTGTCCTTTGTGGAATAGATCCAAGTCGCAAGAACAATTATTCTGCTTCTCTATAATAAGCATCCATTGCGAACTGTCAACTCTGCCCTCCTCAAGAAAAGCTTTGAACAAATGTGTAACATGTAGTCAATTATTGTTGATAGTTCAGGGTCCTCTCAGACCAGTTGTTACAAAACATTTTTTCCCCCTTCATTCACCCAAAGAGGCTGATTGCTTCAATAATAATTTGAAAACCAGGAATGTGGGTTAGAGACTAGAATTGATTCTTAGAATAGAGGAGACGTAGCTAGTTGGCTACCATTTTATATAGAGCATGTGATGTAATTGTGTATACAGATATATGACAGCTCTGACTCTGATGAAGAAAGTTCACAGCTTGTTACGAGTAGCAGGAAGAGTACATCAGCAACAAAAGATGACAAAAAGGGTCATAATACATACTGTGCTAATTTTAAGGGAAAAGGTATGATTAAAACACTCACTTTAGTAAGGATATTATCACCTTAATTATTCAAAGGGGTAAAAGGAAAAACAAGGATAGAATGAGTTAGACTCTCTTCAATTCACTAAAAATAGCTTTGTAAGTTTTTACTGTCAATGAGGTTCTGATAAAGCACATAATGTTAGGGACTGAATGTAAGACTGCAATAAGCTGTTGGCTTGTCGTATAGCTCGGAGCACCAGTGGCTAAACTAACAGTCCTGATACAAATTATCCGAGTTTTTTAATGAGAGAATCCCACCTTAAAGCTAATGACTAGAGTTACAAATTGGCCCCAATAGTTTTAAGTATGCAAAGCTTAGGAAACAGTTAATTTTAATTTTGCACTGAAACTATGATCACTTTTTCGTTCAATGACTTACTTATTTTGTCAGGTCATGAACCTGACAGGCACCCAAGATTTGATAATTTATGAAAATTAGCACTATAATATAGCTAACTTACTGAAATAGTTGGCTCTACTTCTTGTTTTCAGGATCATAACTTTAGGTCATGTGATATTTTACAATAGCTAGCTAATGGTCCCTTAAAATACTGACATAAAGTATATAGATACTTGCTTATAAAACAATTAGTTAGATTTTTGATAATTGCTGTGATATTATACTTCATTGGATCTATTTTAGTTAAGAAAAGAGTATCAGCAATGGCAACTTCATGCAAGAAACTGAGAAACCCATCAACAGTCCTCCCACACCCGATCAATATTGCTGCTCTTTTCTGGAAGAATGTCATGCAAATCTATCATAATCCTGGACTTCTCCTCTTCCAGTTTGTACTTCCAGTTTTCATATTAACACTTTTTTGTGTGGCAATTGGTAAAAATTTGAAAGGACTGAAGGTGGTCTATGTTAATGAGGACTTCCTTCCTCAGAGTTTGAATCCATTCTGCTACTGTGATGGCCCGATTGCTAGTGGTCAATATACACTGGGGGAACTTTTTGTAGAGCATCTGAAGCACAACACTAGCCTAGAGGTGGTAAGTGTGGTTGTGTTCAATGTAGTGTTTGAAGTAATACAGTACTTGTCATTAAGTAAACAACTGCTAAATACCTTACTCTCTCTCTCTCTCTAAATATATATACCAGGACCTCAGAGTTATGAAACCCTTGGAAATATTGCCCATAACTGATTTTTTTTTGTAACTCTTGAAACCTCTACTTTGAATTGTATTATTATATTTAACCTTTTATAATTACAAAATTGGATATTAATCCTAGATATTTCCACATACCGGGAATCGAACCCAGGACCGCTTGTATAGCGCACAAGTGCTCTGCCACTGAGCTACGACAACCACCCAGCAAACAAACACTCCAATTCTGTATTTATACTAGGGGTACTGCTAAGCTACAGTCTCACTTTCAACAGACCAATGAAATTTCTCTTTTTTCAAAGATTCTTGTCTTAGCTCAGTGGCAGAGTGCTTGTGCGCTATACAAGCGGTCCTGGGTTCGATTCCCGGTGGCGACCAAATATTTTTTAAATTCTGTATTGTTTAAAAAAGCCTGTGAAAGAGAGAGAATACATATAATTGAATGTATTTTAAGTATAATGGAGTTACCACACTGAACAACAAGGCTTTGCAGCACAACCGTTTTGCGGTTTTGGGGAAAAAATATAATGTACAATAAACAATTTATTACACTCAGTGTATAATATGGGGATGCCGTTTTGCTCTTATGCTTGTATTTTATGCGTGTTCTTAAAAGATCTCCCCACATTGTATGTGACTCGTGTAATAAGTATTACATTATATTGTGTGTTACCGTGATTCTTCTCCCCTTTTCCCTTCTTTCTCTTTCCCCTTATTTATAGGATGCATTTGTGAACTACACAAAAGCTCTTGACCATGTCAAGCATGGAAATGCCTGGGCAGTCATCTATATTGGCAGAAACTTTACAATAGATACTTTTAGTCGCCTTTGTTCCAGCAGCTCTCTGTGTCCACTCACAGTGAAGGTATCAAATGAAACTATTGATGGATCTACTTTACATATTCAAAGAGATTTATCTGGTAAATTTAGACTTCATATGGCATGACCCTCATTGGCATTTTTCACTGAATTAGAGTCGTGCAGGTGTTAAACCATACTGAAGTATTGAGCGGGGGAGCTGGGGGGAAGGGAAGGAGGGGGAAATTCCCCATCACTGGGCGTACCAGGGGAAGCCTGGCTAGCCTGACTATTTAGTGTCACATTTGACAACTTTTTTTTACATGTTCACAACTTGGGTTTGTTGAATCAATCACACAGAGGTGTTTTCCCAGCAGAAAGAAGCTCTAATTCTAATATTTAATGGGATATATCCGTTGGATATTTCTATGGTTTGGTTATATAATAATTTTCATGCTACAACTGAAGGCATTTGAGTAGTCTGAATAGCTAGGTCTTGAAAGATTATTATTTTTTTCTTCCTATTTTTTTTTTGGTAATAAACTCACTTCGGCCTGAAAGCATTGGTTTATCATGATGTAAGGCATAAGTTTCATATCTTTATTATTTGCTGAATCTATTATGTGACTGACAAAGGTAGAAATCAAAATTTATGTATGTTTAGCTACTTGCTTTAAGAAATGGAGCCAATAAGTTAGGCATATTCAGAAAGACAGCTATGTGTGAACTGTCAATTCTAGATTGGTGTTAGCTACTAGTATGGTGGAGTAATGTTGAACTATCAACATAACAGTTTATACAATTCTACAAAAAAATCTCATTTTTGATGGGGTGTACATAATACAGATTTCTACCTGTACCTGTCACATATGAATAAAAATATATCAGCCAGTTTTGCTCAATAAAAATCATTCTTTTTTTTTTTTTTTTTTGGTTTCTTATCTTGCTCAGGGTTGCCTTCCAAAGGTCTTCTCACAACGATGCATTAGATATTACTGCATGCATGTTTTATATTTAAAATGAGAATGATTTGCTTTGCAGACTATGTGGTTACAAGAACAATTCAAGGAGAAGTTGGCAATTCAACTTTGGTAAGATTTTGGAAGTCATAAATTTAGCCACTTATGTGGAGATGAGAACCTGCGAGCTCTTCATTTAGCCCTTAAAAACTATGGTTATTTTCATAAATTTAATAATACAAGTCTAATTGTTTTTATTATGTAGTTATTTACAGAGACACTAGTACAGCAATGCAGCAACGTAATAAATATCACCTCAAATATATTCACACCTGTCATTGTAAGTATTTAGAATCATTATTAATTTGTAAGAATATTGACTTTCATTAGAAAGAGCAAACTCCGATATATGGAAAAAGAAATCTATCATTCACTGACTACATGGCACCCGGGATGATAATGAGGTGATGTAGATTGAATTTAGAGAATTACTTAGAAGCACACTCCACTTACATGAGCTATTACAAGTGGATAAATGGGTCAAACAATATTTCAACAGTTAGATCTATGACTAAGCTACTATGCTTGTGTAGCTAGCTACCAACAAACAATACAAATGCACCATGTCATTCACTTTATCTCTGTGGTATACTCGATATTGCAGTGAGACGGCCACAAATATATATATAGTCTTAACTTAAAATATTGACTTGATTGTGACCTTAAGCTTCCTACTCCTCGCTTGTAAAAACATGTGGCCTGTTATTATTAGAAATCAGTCTAGCGCTGTAAAATCATCCAACAAAGTAGCTACTGATTGGCAACAATATTTCACAATTTTTTTTTTTATAAACGGGCCACAAATTGGTAGAGCTCAGCCATTTAAAAAAAAGTTACAACCACACTGAGGGTTTGCACTACCTGGTACTTTTATTTGAACCTAGAAATTAATTAGAGCCAGCTAAGACAAATGATTACAGTAGATTGTGCCCACCAAGATTCTGTTGACGCCATTAGTTGTACACATGGACACTTAATATAAATATCCAATTTTGTAATTGCAGTTAAAAAATATATATACTAATCTATGAATTACCAATTTTAGTACCATCTTTGCATTTGCTATTGTACTGACTTCATTGACATTGATAATGGAACGAAATGAAGGCCTAATTGAAAGATCATGGGTGGCCGGTGTCAAGTCCGTTGAAGTGATCGTTTCTCAGATTTTTATTCAAATGTTCACTATGTTGATTCAAATTTTATTGGCACTGGTAATAGTCATATTTGCCTTCAAGGTAAGAAATATTCTATTTTGTCCACTGCTGAAATAATATATTAATTTATGTCTAGATCTACACTGTTCGTAAAGCACTGTTCGGACTTATAATGCTTCTTACATTAGCAGTTGGATTTGCAGGTAAATGTTCACTCATAGGCAGTCAATATTCTGTAGCCAAGATGTGTTTGAGAGTACAAACAATATAGTCGTTCCTTACAAAGCAAAAACTTGGATGATTTTGTTCATCAATACAACCACCCATCTATACAATAATACGCTTGTGTGTCAGACGACAACGACGGTGTATTCGTATAATTCATGAGCTGATCTTAATTGGTAAGAATCGTCACTACCTGAATGGAATGCCAAGTTCTCCCAGCTCTATATGTAATAGTTATAAACCAAATTGGGCTTATATGCAATTTACAAATCCCGAGACACGAGGGAGAAGCCCAAGTGGTGTGTGTTTGTGAATCACAATTCAAACCAATTTTTATGGTTTATAACTACTTTATAGCCTGTTGATAACAAATAGCTCTATTTATAGCTCTCTCCGGTCATTTTCCCATTACTTTAAGTGGTTGCTACGAACTACATCAACTTTTTCCTTTTCGTACGGGAATATCAGGGACTATATCAGATTTATAGTACTCAATGACAAGCACGGTCGCTCGGGTAACAGGCTATAAAGTTGGCAAAAAAAGTGCTTCCATTTGGGGTTTGAACTAGTGACTCTCACCTTTGTAGTTACCCACACTGACCATTTAAACCGTCCAGAATAAACAGCCAAGAGATTCTTGCAGTTTCCTATTAACCTATTGTACAGTATCATCTTCTTTTTCTCCCCCTCCTTATAGGTCCATATCCTGCTCTATAAAAATTGAACACTAGGTGTCTGTTATTCGTGCTCTCATGAAAAGCTAATTCATTTGCTAAACTGAGTTGGAAAAAAAAAAGAAAAAAAAAACATTCACAGAGAAGCAGTAGAATGCAAGGGTAAGAAAACAGAAGCAGGTGAGAAAAGGCTGACTGCTGAAAATACTTGGAAGAAAAATATCCCGAATAAACAAAAATCCCTTGTGCTATATAGCATTTCCTATTTACTAAACTTGGTACATCAAGTGCCACAGTGTGGCAGGGTAAAGCATCATCACTTTCACTAGAAGGTGATAAAGGCAAATAAAAGGACGGAAATACTGAAAGCTGTAAATGATCAAAGAGCAGCAACAATAAAACTAAATTCTACAACTGTTTTTCTCTATTAGGACTAGCCTTTGGCCTTGTAATCTCAGCTATATGCCGTACAGAAGAATCTGCCACTCAAATTACAGTTGCTATATTCTATCCTGTAGCACTATTAAGTGGTAAGTGTATATTTAAACAGTTATAGTGCTCAATTCAACATGCAATGTTTTAGGTTTCCTTTGGCCAATACAAGGGATGCCACAATGGCTACGATGCATCAGTTATGCCCTCCCAGTTACTCTACCAAGTAATGCTTTAAGATCTGTCATGGAAAAAGGTAGGTGAGCAATTTGCCCCCCCCCCCCCCCCCCCCCCCCCCCATTTCAGCTTATCTCTTAGATAATTCCCAACTTATATACATGTAATATTATTTTTCTATAACAGGATGGTCATTGGATCATCAAGAATTCTGGATTGGGTTGCAAATTCCTACTGGCTGGTTCTTGGCAACACTGATTCTGTCAGCACTGCTGTTCAAACTGCACAAGTGAATAGAATTTAGTACATTACATTAAAACTCTTTGCTGTATCTCTTCAGTCAAGACAAACATTGGTATTTAATTAGAGTTACTGAAATCTTTATTAAACAAATGTACAGTCAAGTAGTAGATTGACATAAGGCATAAAGTAATAAATCATGAAAACCAAGAACAGTATTTAAGTTTTGTAACTCATGTATTAGTCCAGGATAATGGAGGCAAGTGAGCCAGTACTAAGTGAGCTATGTTGCACAACCTGAGTTTTATCAGACACCATTCACACGAGTCGCCATCTCGTCACCAACAAGTTCCATGTCTGCAACACATGAAAGTGTACATTGCAGCATTATAGAGTACCCAGAAAGTACTCAAAAGCTTCCAGTAATGTCATCACTTTTTTTTTTTTAATATCAAGAACATTATTACTTCTTTTGCTTGTGAAATATAATATCAGTAAGTACTTTAATCCCTTTGTGTTGGTATTCTAACCAGCTAATAAAATATTCACTTACCCATAGGGTGAGCCTGCTCTTTCATTGCTGCCAACACTCCGTCCACTCCCTCTATCTGCTGCTGCTCAGCCTTCACTCTGGTCTCCAGAGTACTCTGAATTAATAACATGTTGACCACATACCCATTGTAAACAGTGCTTGGTACCAAGTATCAAGCAATATTCAATTATTCCTTGCGTGTCTGTGCTCCAGAAATATCCCATAATTAAGTACACTGTTAAAAGCTTTATATATAATGCATTTCCCCAGTAAACTAAGTACACATGATTGGCCACAAAAACAAATTAAAATCAATAAATCCTTTTCTTATATAACACACACATGCACACAAATTACCTCACTCATGCTGGTTATCCTGGGTACCGTATCTTGCAATGAAACAGAAGTAGCTATAGGAGACAGTGGCTGCTGCTGATCACCTGCTTCACTTTCACCATTCTCTTGCTTACCAATACTCATCGCCTTTCCAATACTAGACTCTTCTGAGGCACCTGCCTCTACTTTCCCTGGAGAGTAATCTGGCGTACTGCCTTGACTCCTGCTGGCAACAGGAGTGGGAGGAGTCATTGGAGCAGAAACCACCTCTTCCTCTATTCCCAGCGAATTGTGCTGTTTATCAGAACCTTCCTTGTTAGTAGAACTATCTTTCACGCCCGTGGCAAGTCCATTAGTGACTCCTCCAATAGCAGCATAGACGTCTGCACTCCCATTGATAGGACTATACAACATTGTGATTCAAATGACAGAAAGAGAAAGAAGAATGAACACTCATGTAGATGCATGGGGACACAGAGCCACAAACAACAAGTGCTAGGAGTCTTGAGAATGGCATAACATTAGGCTATATAAAAAACAAAAAGTACACTACTTTATTTGATATTACTTCGAAAAAAAAAAAATGCACAGCAAACATTCATTTTAACAGGTAGGTCAGCAAAATGAGAGGGAAAAAAAGAAAGAAAAATAATTAATTTTAAAAAATATCTTGATCATCTTCATAACAAAAAAAAATCTAGGGAGGGGAAAAACCAACTTTCTTAGAATTTTTGTACAATTTCTAATAGTCATGTAATTCTCTCCCAAATTGTATCGTACCATATGATTTCCTTTACCAGACAGAAACCACAAACTCATTGCTTTCCCATTCTACTTTCAATGTTGACAAGTCAAAACATAGAGGGAAAAAAAAAATAATAAAAAAAATAAAAAAAATAATAATAATAAAATAAATACTGTCAAGCAAGTTCATTGGACTTTTAACAGTCCTCAATGATGAATGTGCAGCAATATTTGTTGCTTGCTTTTACGGCCAGAAACTATTTGTCTTGTGCAAGAAAAGTACTGGATTGTTAGAGTAAGGGCATGAACCACAACACCACAAGCTACCTCTTCTGTTCCTCTTGTGACTTATTGGCAGGTGATAGTTGCTCTCCGGTGGCTACCTGATCATCAGACAAGGATCGATTGTGACTAATAAATAAAACACAAATAAACAACATTATTATGTAGCTGTATGTCCACCACATAATGCACATTGGGACACTTACCTGTGAGCTGTAGGATCCCACATGACTGCAAGGTGGTCATCACGAGACTGCCAAACAGTGAACAACAAACCTTATAAAAGAACTGAGTGAGAATTAAAATATTACTTCCACTTACTTTGCCCAAGTTTTCCTCTTCCTCCTTCAGAGTGAGGTTGGCAGAAACACTAAGCAGCTGCAGAAGGGTTGGGTCAAGAGGCATCATCCCTTGACTTCTTGAGTTTGTCTGACCCACTTCATTGGGAATGCCTCGAACATCAGCTACACCTTGCAGGCTAGAAGCCCTAGCACCTTCCGCATCACCACCTCTAGTAGTTGCTCCCATGCTCTCAGCAGCAGCACTTTCATAGTTTCCAGTCCCACCCACCTGATGGAGAGCTTCGCCACTTCCCCCTTGCTGAAAAGGAGGACTGAGACCTCTTTGCCTGTTGTAGAGGTAAATTAACATTACAAGAAATGTATCTCTAATAATCCAATCTCATACCTAGAACCACTCTGCTGCATGGCTCTCAGGAACACCAACTCATTGAACAGCAACTCACTAATATCCATCAACATATTTTCCCCGCATTCTTTTAGCCTAGAAAAATAAATTAAGGTATCACCACAAAACAACATAAATACAAAGCAATTCAATAAATGCATTCTCTTCTTCATAGCCCCCCCCCCCCCTTTTTTTTTTTTTTTTTTTTTTTTTAAATGATTATTATTATATATGACACTTAAAAGTAAAGACAGACTGGCTGGCTACATGTGAATGCTTTACCACTGAGCTACGACAGCCAAAAGAAATTGTTGCATTTGACTCACCTCTTGCCCATATATTTTTTTAGAAGGGCATTCAAAGATGCCAATACTTGACTTTTGAAAGACTCTAGGTACCCAGTAGTCTGAATGGCACAAAAATATAAATAAACAAATAATTTATTTAAATCTTTAGCTTAGACACTTGGCGGACCAATTACCTCATCTTTCTCTTGTTCAATTATTATGTCCATGATCTTGGTGACGAGTAAACTCCTTATTGTGGAGTTTAACTCAATCTCAATGTTGCTCTTCAACAAAGGAATAACGTCCTGAAAACAAACATATCACACACACACAGTTACCTCGTCAATTAGATTGGACAGTGACAAGATACAATTAACAAAAAACAAACATCACGTACCACCATGATTTCTTTGATCTGCCCATCCAAGGCTTGAGTGTCTACCTCCGACAGCAGTGGAAAAGTCTGGAGGGATAATAAATTAATTAAATGATAAACGAACAAACTAAATGCAAAATATCAGTTGATTTAGAAACACTGTCAATTTACATATTAGACACACAGACTCACCATAAATCCCTGGTGCTGTGCTTCCCCCTCGCTTGTGCCCTCTGTGAGTAGCTCCCCTGACACATCTAAGCTCTCACCAGCTTCCACCTGCCTCTTTGCCATCTGAAGACGAGCCATGGCTTTGTCCAATCTCACCACAGTCTCTCCAAGACTGTCCATTGCAAATGGTTGATCCTCAGTGGGTGTTGACACCGAGCTGGCACTGTGCACTGGTTCGGCATAATCAAATGCCCGGGGAGGCCGAGATGAATCCTCTTCACTCTCACTCTCTTCCACACGCCATGTCTAAAAGAGGTAAAGAAAACCATCAACAATGATGCATGTGATGAATGCACATAATATTGATAGCTCACATCAGTGTCTCCCAATGCTCCAGCTGACTCCTCAGTCAAGTATCGAGTCACCAAATCTTGGAGGCTGTAAAGAGCTCTTTGTCGTAAATAATCAGTACTCAGTAATTGAAGTTCTCGGAAGATTTCGACCTTCATACAGACATAAAAGCTTAAAATCGATACTGTGTGACAATTACATAAACAAATTCTAAGCACACATAGTACATAATAGTATTGACTATCCACCATCATGTTGTTACTAACCAGGAAGTGAGGTCTGTTTTCATTTTCCTTGATCAAAGTGGCCACTTCAGAATAAATGGTGTCTCTCAAAGCATCAAAAACAAGAAAATTGGCTGCTTCATCCTCAGTAATACTACAGGTTAAAAACAAAACAGATGTGGTTAGCTAGCTGCATAGGCTCAAAATTTCAGCCTTAAAAACTGGATTGTGTGAAGTACAGGAGTAAATAAAGATTTCTAAAATACCAATCCTGTTCAATTACAATTTCGAAACAGTCATTGTAACAATCAGTTATGCCAAGAATTATATATGGACAAATAAAATATTGACCCTGGTGTGAATAAAAAGCCAGTAAAGATATTCCCGTACCTGAAATGTCCACGAAATTGTACAGTGAAGTATGTACTATAATTCTCAAAAATAGTTCACATACTTGAAGCTCAACTATCACCTTATGCACCACATTACTGTGTGTACATCCTACCTTTCATGTGGCTTGTCTGGAACTTCTAATGGTAGTGAAGACATGGACTCCACATCAACATCTCTGGATTGTTGAGATGCTGCAGTAGCTGTCTTCCTAGTCAACTCACTTCCTTCAGCCACTGCAGTACTAACAGATGGTCCAGTAGCTGTCGCAGCCGAAGTGAGAGCTAAGGAAGCTGCACCAGGAGCTCCTGACTGCTGGGCTGTGTCTCTGGATTCCTGCCCATCGTTGTTGATATTGGAATCCTGCATGCCTCCACTGGGAACACTGGTTGGGCTGCTTGGGGCATTCACTTGAAGGGAAGATGCTGTCACTCCAGAAGGACTCCCCAAAATGCCAAATCCAACGCTCCGCCCTGTTTGTCCCACAGCATTAAAGCTTAGGTGTGTGGGCCTGCTTCCAAACTGTCGCCGTGGGTCAAAATTGCTCCCTGGATCCATTAGGGGACTAGGATAGAAAGGGGGCCTCCCTGCCATGGGCCAGTTTAATAGCTGAGGAGGCCTGTATCCTGCCGATGGAAACATTCCAGAATGCATCGGAGGAGACAGCTCAAACTGGAATGGCCTGATTCCAGAACTTGAAAATCCTTTCTGAGGGGAATAGAAAACTGATGGGTTTTCTCCAGGCAAGTAACCTGGTGACACATAATGTCCAGCAATAGGTGGCGGAGGAGGGGGCAAGAAAGATGTAGGACCCTCTCCAGGTACTGCAGACTGCCCAAGCTTGGAGTTCCAATGATGAGAAGAAATAGGCTCTGTCTCCTGTTCAGTGTGCTCCATTTGGAATGATACAGCAGAAGGCATAGGTGGAGGAGGATGTTGATGACCAGATGAATCTTCTTGAACTACTTGTGCTCCTCTTTCAGATGAAACTGGCTCTTCTGACTCAGGCATCCTAGTACCTTCATCTTGGTCTTGCTCCTCCTGTTGTTCTCTCAGCTACACAAAGTAAAAGGAATTCAGTTACATTAGAATATGTGACAGGCTCTGCCAAAAGGGGGCATTTCACACAAACAAAAAAAATTGAGTTTTTTATGCTAATAAAAAGCTACAATTTATCTCAACTTAGTGCTAAAATACCGCAAGGTAAAACCTTCGACGCGCAGAGAAACTGGCAGTTGAACTGGGCTGTATTCAGCAAAGCAATTGAACTAAAAATCGAGAAAACATAAATCGAATTTCCACTTCCGGTATAATTAACGGCGTACTCCGCATACGCAATTAAATCGTGCAGCCTCTTTTTAACGGCGACTATCGAAGTTTTGCGTAGAGTTCTTTTAAGCTTTCAGAGCCTGTCTTGTCGGAATCCTTGGCTACTCTACTCAATGTAGCGGTAAACTTTCAGCCAGAGGTAAGCTGTAGATTGCATGCAATAGTCTCAAAGCTATGTCGTTTTTTTTTAGCTTCTTGTTTGAAACTCCGCCCATTCCCCGTTTATTGTACTTCAAGAACGAGAGAGAATAAAAAGTAGCTTGTCTTTCCACAGCACGCTTAGGGTCTTTTAAGTTGTTTTGACATTTGAAATTTGGCATAGACTTAGAGTAAGGGTCACTAACACTAATTCAGCAAAAAACAAAAATAGGAGAAAGAAAGAATTTTTCCGATGACTTACTTCTGGAGCCTATATCTCAATTTCAATTTTTGCCCGAAATGTCCGGTTTTTCCAGAGCCTGTCACATATACTATTTATGCTCATAAAATAGTCTTTTAATTCAACACTAACCTATACTGTTGCAGTATAAGGTAACCCTAACCCAACAACAAACAATAAGTGGATAAACATTAAAACACATTTTATTAAATTGGAATACTGATGGAGACAGCATTTTACCAGAAAAACATTACCTTAATAAAACAAACTAGACAAAAAAACAACCAACAACAACAACAACAAAAAACAAAACAATTAAAAAAAAACAACTACTACAAAACAAACCAATTGGGTGAGATATACAATACATACAAATAGGTACACACATATAATTATTCCAAGAAGTGTCTCGGTTACTATAGACCACACAGGTGTAGCAAGCTTTGCATTTCTGCAGACCATGCCCTTAACCCTTTCAACGCCGACTCTCTTTTTACAACAAAGCAACTGCAAAAATCCACAAACAAACAACCAGGCATATAAAGTAGGCAGCTACAGCCTTATAAAAAGCAAAATAAGCTTCAAAAAGCCTGAAAATGAACCAGAACCAGTCCATCTTATAGCAGGTTTCGAGGAGACTCCAAGGAACTAGCCCAATCGATTGCTCTCAATGTCTGGTAGGAAAAACTTTATCCATACTCTTCCAAAATGCTGAGGAACTCTCTATAGGCTTCATACCGTCTATTCTGAGTGTTTGAAGTCCGTAGGCAACAAAACATTTGTGCGCTCGGCATCATGAAAATTCTTAGTCAAATTTTTTTCTCGATCACCGTTTTCAGACAATTAAAAAAATACATAACCTGCCTGTACGGGTTCAACATTTTTTTAAAAAGGAAGTACAATGCCTACTTTACATATAAAAAAGAAATGACGGTTTAATCTCAAATAGATTATAAAAAAAAATCAAAAAAAATCAGAGAACATGGACTTGTTTTCGCCCGCATATATGCGGTTACGGCGTCGAATGGGTTTTACTCACATTGAGATCACAAATTTTAAAATACAATGCACTTCTGCTACAGACTTTAACTTAGTAATCCATCAGTCTCCAGATAAACAAAAAGGCCAGAATAATTAGTAAACCGAAAGAAAAATTAAGCTTTTGAACTTGGGACTAGGATAAACAATATACATATAAACTAAATAAATAGAACCATGTAACTAGCATAACATTTCCTCACAACCTTTTTAGTTTATGCTGATTAAAAAATACCTTGTAATGTATCAATACAAAAAAATGAAACTAACCATCTATATATCAAAAGAATTGTGAAAGAACTTAGAATTTGTTTTCAAGATTCGTATACCTGAACATAACTGTCACAAAGTTGGTGGTAGTATGCTTCCAGTTCTAGTTGGTATTGCTGCATGGCTGCCATCTGGTCCTGCGTGTTTGAATGCACCTCTGGCTGCTCCAACCTGCGACACACTGCCTTGATGAGGTTATTCTGCCCTTCCAGGAGCTGAGTGCACATAGTGGATGTCAGAGAGAGCTGGCTCTGCAGAGTGGCCATATGCTGGTGGCTACTACTATCAGAGGTTGCCGACGCATCATGAGCTGCTGGCGGCTGCTGTAGGTGGCTCTGGGTGGGGGTGCCCTGACTGGCTGTAAACAATGGTGTCGCCTGGGTACTGGAAGTCATTCCTGATGATGGTGGAACGAACATGCTGTTACCACCAGATTGACCAAACAAGCTCCCACCCTTGCTGGACAGGCCTGCTGTGCCAGACGACTTCAGTAATGGATCTAACATTAAATAAAAAACAAAATAAAAAACAAAACAAAAAACAACAACAAAAAAACAACAATTGAACACCCAAAATCTAATCGCAGCACATGCAGACCCGAAGCATGCCCCTTCATTATTGTAGTTAAAGTTGGAAGTGGGGTTCAATTATCTGAACATCTCTCGGTCCAAATGTGTTAGGATAGCTGAAGTTTTATTGTAGCTAACAATGGAGTAGTATAACTTCACTCACTGGTAGGTCTTGGTGCCATAGTGGAGCTTTCCTCTATCTTTAGTTTCTTGACCTGCCGAGTGGAGTATGGTGAGTCCATAGAGGGATCTCTGGGACGGACATTCTCACTAACTCGAGGGGTGTGACGAGTGACCACAATAGATGGAGGTGGAGTTTTCCCACCAAGCTGTTCAATAGTGGCTGCATCGTTGGAGGCTGAGGGTTGTGCAGAGGAAGTCAAAGACAAACAGAAATACCCCAAAAATACCAACCTTCCACGTTGTCATGAGAGTCTCGGGTGATGTTGCCTTCCACTTCTGACGGCAAAGACGTAGACGATGTTTCATCATTTTCTTCTGGATCACTCTGAACAGTTGAACCTCCCCAAGTAGCTCCAGTGACATCACTACAGTGTAGTGATATAAAATAACAACCCTACCATAACACTAATACTAGAATTGAAAATTGATTATAGTTAACCTGTTACAGCTACAAGAGAAATTACTAACAAAACACAACTGGAATGCATAGCCGATAGTGTTGAAGAGTAGAAGTTGTGAAATAAACAAAAACAACTCACGTTTGGGAGTAAACATCATGATCAGCATTTGGGTCGATCAAAAGCTACAGGAAAACATTCAGTTGACATAGGGTAATTCCAGAACGATTGAATACACAATTTCATCAGCAAACCATTTCTAAAGTCTGGTGTTAAAAACAACAACTGCCTAATTAACGAAAATTATCCAGAAAAACAAAACAAAGAACAAATTTGTTGCTTTCACTTTAAAATCCAAGACCATAACAGACCCTACTCATTCCCAAATTACTCCTTTCTACTTACTGGTCCCAAGTTCATCTTCTTCTGCAAATTAACAAGCCTCTTGTGAGTTGCCTTCAGTTCCTCCCTCTCTTTGAGCAGCTGCAGGACCTCCTCCTTCTTTTTGGACAGTTTGGCCTCATACTCGGACACGATACTGCGCTCCAGCTCACTGGAGTCCTCTTGACCCAGAGAATCATCAACCATCTTCTTACTTTTACCTCCTTTCTTTTTAGGATAAGCAGGAGATGATTCAGTCGTTCTCCATGAGTGAGATGAGTCTTCAGGCTTTTCTGTCTCCTAACAGTATTATATACATGTCTTAATACACCACATTCTTTTCCCCATCACAAACGTATGCACTCACTCTTAATACATATCCAGAATCTCTTAAGCTTTTCCTTGCACTTGATGCTTCACGACTGCAACATACAATGGACTCAAGATCAATAGCTACTATACCAACCACTACTTACAACCACCAACCTCATTTGCTGTAGTTTCTCCATGGAGTGAACACTGTCTTCAGCCACAAGCTCTTCTCTGGCAGCAGTTGGATCTCTGTCATTACTCATGCCGCTGCTAGCCTGGGCAGATGCCGTGACACCATATGCTCCTTTCTGCTCCATCCTCCTCATGCTTGCATCACTTGCAACTTTTCCCTTTCCTACCTCCTCCATCCCATCCAATTCATCTTTAACTTCATCACAACTTTGGAGAAGATCAGTTATTTTTTTCATTCGTTTCTTTTTCTCCTTTAGTTCAGCTAGTTTAGCTAAAAGATCAGCTTCATCCTACATAAAAATAACAAATAGTAAATATTTTAAATCCAGTATGTAACAGATTCCATGCAAACTCCACTAATAATTCACTAACGGTTTGAGATACTTCAGCATGAGCCTCACGAATAACTTCATCCTGTAACTCTAATCCCTATGTTTGTAAACAACACGTTTAACTATCAGCTTCACACAGATAAAAAGTTATTAAGTACCTTTTTCTCTGCTTCTCTAAGCTGCTTTTCAGCCTGAGCCTTCATTTGAAGTAAATCAGCTTGCTTGGCTTCTAGGTCTTGAATCTACCATACAAGAACAACACTCTCTAGTACAATACCTTTGGTACAAACACCCTCAATACCTGTATACTACTCATTTATTACACCATTTACTTAACCTACATATGTACCTGCTTTTGCTTGACTAAGAGTTGAGTCAGCATCTCTTTCTGCTGTTGAAGTGCGAGCAGTTGTAGCTTGGCCTCCTGTTCAAATTCCTGCCCATCAAAAAACCCAAATAATCCACTTATTTTTGCTTATAAATTTCATTTTTCACAGACTCAAGATTACTAAGCTAATGCAATATATGTGATCACTACAAAAACATTAGAACTTCACAATCGAATGACTTACCATTTGAGCTCTCAAGCTTAGATTATCACTTTCCTCATCACTGCCATCTGCACTCCTATCATCTTGCTCATCAGAGTCATGAGCAAGACTTCTCCGTTGAGCCTCCTCTTCTTCTTCCTCAACTTCTTCATCCTCTTCATCTTCATCTGAATATTCATCTCTGCCTTTTTCAAACCTGGTGTCAAGATCCTGAAAAAATGTGACGATAAAATTGGAATTGAGCAAGAACAATCTTGAACCTGCAGCTCGCTACTAGCACACGAGCGTGGACTCACCATGAGTCCAAGAATCTCTCCAAGGTAACCAGACTCTTGTTCCTGAAGTTGCTCTACCAATTTGTCCAATTTGTTCAATTCTGCCAGCATCCCAGGCTGCAGTTTGTGAGCATACCAGAATAAGTGAAGAGAGAAAAGTTTAGGAAGAAAAAAATCGATGTGATCACCAATTTTTTAAAACTTTTTACAGGCAATTTGCCCCCTCCCCAAAGACCATCATGGAGACACTAGCTCCCAAATTTTCACCAATTTATTGGAAATGACAAACCCCTGGCCAATAATAATGAAGCACCAAAGGTGCGAATCCTCAGCGCTACTATACACTAGTAGCTAGCTATAACCATTGATAAAAGAATTCTACAGGGATTGGAAACGCCCTGTAGCCAATACAAAAAGGCGGTAACATTACGTGTGTATCTGATTGTTTGCAGCTCCCTCACTTCTTTATGATCCGCTGAGTTTAAAATGATAGGTAGTGACAAAGAGACCGTAATATCTGCTGTGCGCGCCATTAGGACCGGAGTCAGTAATAAGTTTCATACTTGGCTAATCTTGAAGTATTAGCTAGAGTCCACATGAAAGATAGCTTTGGCAAGAAACTAATTTGCATTATTCATGTCTGATCACAAAATACACTTGAGTAATTAATGCTCAAAGTTGCTCAGCTAGTTTATTACACATGTATAGTTTTAAATGGTTACACTGATTAAAGCTTTATCAATGTGAACTTTGTAGGAATATCCCGTAATAATAACCATACGTGATCACAATCATAATACTTATTGCATATTGCATTTACTAGTACATTACATACCAGATTCAATTGCTATTATTGTATCAGTAACAGTTGGCTGTCTAGCAAAGGGATTATAACAGTTTAATTGAATGACTGCAAAAGGTAGGTATTACTTCAAATGCAGATATTATATTATATATATATTTTTTACATTAGAAAATATCCAGTAACCTAGAAATAGTTATTCCCTGGGGTAGCTCGCTATATACAGCTTCTGGTAGGTGGTAACCAGCTTTATGAAACACCTCCGAATGTAACAAATGTTACAACCCTTAACCACATTAACTGGTCAGAATAGCCTAATATCATATTATGCTAGTGCAATTAACCTTACCTCTGATTTCTTATCAACAAACTTCTTGCGCATACCTTCAGCTTCTTTCAAAAATGCCTATAAAGCATTAAAAAGTTTAATTTATAGAATACTGTATATACTTTTTAGTAATCTAATTCATGGTCAACCATTAGTTTATTCATTTGATTCCCACATTCAATGACTGGCTGTCTCACAAACCACATTTAGTCATCTTCCATTAATTACTGCAAAAAAAAAAAAAAAAAAAAAAAAAAAAGTGCAGAATTATTTTACAACAAATTGTTTTAATTTGCTACCACAAGAAATGTGCTCAGTGCTTCACTTTTGATCTCTTTTTCCCGGCACTCAAGTATGCACAACTAGAACAACTGTCACTTCAGATGAATGGCAAAATAGGCACTCTCAAGTGAATCACATTTTAATGTAGTGTTAGAAATATCAGAAGAAATTACACTTTGCAGCATTAAAATGTTTACACAATGGAATAGTTAGTTTAGTCTAATCTATTACTGAAGTGTATGTCCTAATAATGACTTCAGGGTTGTGTTGCTAGATCCCGTTACTATGCATATACATAGTAGTGATACCAATATCAATACTTTGACAGGTAAGCCTCACAGACACATTTCTATTGATCAAGTTATAGGTGTGATTATATCTATGGGGGATCACACCAATGACAACATTTATATTTTCATTGAATAAATATAAAAATACTTGCTGCCCAACTGATCTGATCCACATTACTTGTAGTTATTCACTGTATCAGCCTCAAACTGTAAATAGTAAGTTTGATAAATTACTCAATAAACGAAGAGCAGGACTATATGATTTATAGTCCAGTTAGAATTTACACCTCAATGCCCTCTTTGACACGCTCTCAGTTTACTATAGAACACATACACTTGCCTGGTTTACAAGTCCAGAGTACAAAGAGCCCATGTTGATGCACTGCTGCTTGTATACTAGTACCAACCTGTTCCAAGTACATTGTGGTCAGGAATGTTTCTTCAGACGCTTCAGTTTTTTTTAGATGCCTCAAGTCTCATGACACACGAATTTAGAAAGCAGCATCAAATGATAAACAGTGTGTGGTGTAGCTATTATTAATTAGATATCTTTTTGTTGTTGTTGCTGTTAAAGGAAAATGTTGATTTATAAATCATAGTTGGTTGGGAGAGTAAAAGCAAAATAAAAAGAACTGGCACTATATCTAGTTTGACAGCTCAACTGCATGTACGACTTGTTCACAGTGTGGCTTTAGCAATGAATTTAATATTTCAACACTGATATTCAGTAATCACGCTGGCTGCACACAAACAAATTCCTCTTATGCAAATGATTACAAAAGGAGAGACTATGCCTGAGAGAGCGAGGCGAACTACTACACCGAGAAACCAAAACCAATTCCACCCGAAACAGTCCAACACTTCAATAACATTCCAGAATTTATCAGGCGCTGGTTATCTAATCAATCTAAATTTATCAAAAGATAAAAATTTTCAGTGGGATTCCATGCTAAGTTTATTATACAATGAATCCAGCACTGAAGTATTAGCAAGTCTTATTGTTAACTAACAACCTAATGTTGTCACCAGTTAACTTGACACAGTGCAACTTTCCAGTTGCTGTTCCCTCTCTCCCCCCACAAACAGACAGATACACAACACCAACTCAAGCATCTAAAAATAAACTGTTCCCTCTCATTAAATTCTGGTACCAAAGACAATTCAGGCCTAAAATTAAAACTTGTTCACTCACCTACAGTCTGCCTATTTGATAGGAGCATCAAACTAAAGCACTCAACAACTTGGATGTTTTTTTTTTTTTTATGTGCCAATTTTATTATAAACTTTCATAGGCACAACTTTTATACACATAGAGTGATGCCCCCTAAATTGAAGTTAATTCAAAGCTCGATTCCAGTGAGTTAGGAGAGAGGGTATTAAACAAGACAGTGTAATATCCTAGCTGTTGCTGCACAATTAGCAACAGCTGGTTGTTATATATTACACACATGTCTAAAAAGCTAATCAAGTGATGGGTTCGGCACTGGGGTTTTCCCCTAGTAGTGCACTGCAGCAATCCTGCCCTCATTTCTATGTTCACTTTGACCTAGACTTGTACTTGGGATGTTTTTGGCACAAGTTAGTAGGTGGTACTTAGGAGCTAAAACTTAGAATTTTGGTGGGCAAAAAATAAAATTAGGCAGCAGAGATTTTATAAAGGTCTGTTGAGTAGATTGCTTCACTATTGGCCTGCACACTTATTTATTCTTGTACCATACTCACGCACTGTACACACAGCTATTCCTGAATGCTTACTTATTCCGAAAAGGTAATCATTTACATTATTTTGTCATGTGCACACTGTGAGCTGACAGTTACTTGGACTCTCACTTTTGATTATCGCTGATGACTGTAAAGTTAGTAAATTATATTGATGTTGTCATTGCTGCAACAGGTCTTTATAAAAAACATTTTGGCCTCCCTCCCTCCCTAAAAAACATTTTTGGAGACTTTAACCTCAAATTTTCATCAATTTTACGGAAATGACAAACTCTCTCCGAAATTTCAAAACAGTTGATTTGACTTCCCCCCAGAGTTTGTTCTAAAAATAGTTTACAAATACTGCTTATCCTTAGTCTAAAACAACAGTACTAACACACTCTACCTTTCCTTATTCAAGTGCCTTGGGACCTATCACTGCCTGTATCTTGCGTTTTGATAAGTATAGCACATATAATACTACATAAGTTCATTAGAGTTTGCTCAACAAAATCACTGCAGCAGGAGAGAAATAAAACAACACACCAACTACAACACTCTGCCTAGCAATGTGTGGAGGCAATGTTATATTATATACTTATAGAAGTGATAGTTCTTAGGTAATCGGTTTTAGTCAAAATCTTACTTCATCAATTCAATCCTTTCTAACCTGAAAATACTGTAAGATTCATGTGAGCAGATTCTACAGTGCCTTAATCCAATGGTATCAGTGATGTGCCATAGGGTTGTTTTGCCGTCACCAGTTTTTTGTTGTTGATTTTTTAAAGCTAGAATTGCTGAGCTGGCTGAATATCAAACCGTGATTACTGGAGTAATGATGCTAGTACTGTTGTGTGGGAAAAACAACAACAAAAACTTTACACATTTTCCTTATCCTTGACTACCTCTGGAGTCTTGTGAAGTTTGTGCTTCAAACAAATGCATTGCCATAGTAACCTTAAACAACTCGCAGACATGACATACGTTCTGCCATTACGAGTGTGGAGTTGTCAGTTTTAAATGCTCGTACAATTGGGATTTATAAAAGGTAATATGCTGGCGTTGAGCACAAGTCACAGTTGAAAGGTGCAAAGAGAAATGTGCTATCAGATCACTGCTGAATTGTCAGGGAATTTTCAATTAAAACAACAACAACAAACTGTGTAATGCAACTCCCTATCTATTGCATGTAGGCATAAATACCATTTGCTCTACTAGAACACCATCCAAAGTGCAGAGGTTGTTGTTTATTTGGGTCTACTACCTTATCAACTGACTGCCCAGTCGCCATTTTTAAGTAAGAAAACTCAAACCAATGCTAGCTAACAATGTGCACTCGACGTTAGAGATAGTTTGAGCTAATTTCTGGAAGTGATAGCATTGGAATGGGGCAATGCCAACAAAAATCAACTCTCTCTCTCTCCCCCCTTTCAGGAGTTACTTCAAACTGTTGTACAAGGTTAAGTGCATACGGGTGTATTACAAGCTTAGTTATAAAATCAGTATAGGTAGCCTCAAATATAAGTAATTGTGTAATATTCGAAGGGAGCATATTGTATTTTTACTTTCTAGTTGTGTTAATTAAGAAATGAATCTGTATGGTTAATTTTTGGGGGGCAATACACCTTTTCTTCTAACCGTGTATAGTACCCATTCCACCAACCACACATACTTTGATCGAGTCTAGCTTGGAGAGTAGATTGCTGATGGTCACAGAGTTGGACAATTCTCCTTCCTCTTCTGAACTGGACGCCACACTTTCAACTTTTGGTATTTTGGTATACGAGGCACTAGATGGCAACTTGGTATAAGAAGCGCTTGATGGCATGTCCGAACTAACAGACCGCTTCCCATTATATGGTGAAGTAGAAACACCAGGCACTTTTTTATTGTTCCGTGGGGACTTGGTCTCAACTTTCATTTTCAGGAAACTCCTCCCACTTGTAAGCTTGTGAGGTGCTGTGTGCGGCTTTTGAACAACTTTGGTAGGTGTAGACTTTGCTGAGCTTGATGCCTGTCATTATAAGAAAAGAATTTAAAATTATTACATTAGAATAAAAAGTCACAAACGCACGCTATAGTCGCTGAATGTCATCTTTTGTTTGAGCTTATTTAAAGCTTCCTTTTCTGCCCGAGGTGTGAAAGCAGTTCGAGGTACACTTGAGGACACATGCCTTCTACCTCCTGAGTCAGAGTCATTATTGAGAACAGGTGACCCTTTCTTTTCTACTATCTGTGGGACTGGCCTCTTGTTTGATGAAGCCATTCCAATAGTTTGTATACTACTTAGGGGAGGAAAAAACAAAAATAAAGATTTTTTATAGTCCTTTTAAAATACTCACCAAAGACCTTTTAATCAGACCAAGAAACACACTAGGTACGAGCCCAACCAGGTGTAAAAGAAGCGTAGTAAAAACCAGCTGCAAACAACCTTTGGCGGGCTTTTTATTATTATTTTTTTTAGAACCACATGCGCGTCTTGTGATCTCGCGAAAACCAGGTAAATTTTTTTTTTTTGCACGCTCAGCACAAGGAGAACTTTTGCAGACGCCCCGGGAGTGAAAAAAACCGCAACTTGCTGTCACCCGCTGGTATATACTTCTTGTCGCCGTGCTGGTGCTGTTGCACGTCTGGTAAAATTAAGATCTGGCGGTGACAACTATTTTTTCAGTTTAGAATTGATTAATTCCAACTACTTTTGCAACTTCGTTTATTGTGTACTGAAAAAAGAGAAGACAATAGATATAAAGAAGATATAAACTGAGGCTGGAGATCAGCCAAGAAATAGTGAGAAGTCCAGTCTTGGAGCTGGAAATCAGCCAGAAGTGAATATTTGGAGAGGAGTGCACAAATTCAGGAGGAGCAAATTAATTTCAGCTACTCCCACAAAGAAGTCTCATATTACACATGTCAGTGTCAGGGAGATTTTCTCTTGGAAGCCAATTGAGCACCAGGTCCAATGCTAGCAGGAGGCACCCTTCCATCTACACTCCTGGGAGTGAGTTACATCGTCTTTGCCGTAATGGGGACTTATCAGCAATCAAAAGCTATCTTAACGAAACGGCCTCAGACCTGTACATCAACAAAGTTGCTGGTTTGAATGGATGCACTCCACTTCATGAAGCTGCCATGAGTGGGCAGGGTGACGTGGTGAGACTCCTGTTTGAGGAATGTGAAAGTCTTGATGTGAACGTTCGCACTCAGAGAGGCCCCGCCTGCACACCTCTCCACCTCGCTGCAGAGAGAGGTCATGTGGAGTGTGTCATGTGTTTGGTGGAGTGTGGGGGCTTGCTGGATGCTGTGGATCGAAGGTGTCGCACTGCAAAAGACAGTGCTGTGGAAAATGGCCAGCGACAGGTGGCTCACGTGTTGAACATGGCAGAAGTTGAAAAGTTGGTAGGAGAAGGAGATTTGGAACGTGTCAAGGAGGTGAGCATTCATTTTGTAAGAAACTGAAGGTTTTTTTAATTAAAATATTTCACTCATCTAAAGTCAGTGTGCCTTATTATTATTTTTTTTTTGTTTGCTTTATATAGTTCTGTGTAATCTGTATTCTTGAAAATCTTCAGTTTGTCTGACTGAATTGTTTGAGAAGGTGAAGTGAATAAGGACAAGTTAGTTACCAAACCTTAAATAGTCTGTCCCCCTCTTGTCAGTTTGTCTGTCTGAAGTCTTACTAGATTCATTGTTAACCCTCGGCATTCATGCATGAAACAATAAAATATACTGTGGATTGAAATAGTCGCCATGTTGCTCTGAAAGAGGCATCTAACTAATGTTCTTGGCAATTTAATGTATTATGTCACTAATGCAAAGAGGTTTTTTTTTTCACACTCTTATCACTTACGAAGTTCACTTTATATTTTACATTCATTAGCTTTGATTTGTAGCTTTCAGGAGAGACACGCGTATATTGGCTGTAACTAAATGTTACTATGTGAGTGAAAGTATATTGATGCACTATGTTGACTACATTCAAATTGTGAAGACTAAGCATTGAAGTGATGTGTTTTGCACTGCTGCTTTGTTTTCATTTGGTGCTATTGGTTTATTTAAATTTATGATACCTCTTCTAATTACTAGCCCCCTGTCCATCCATCCCCCCCTCCCCTTTTTGCCCTCTGGGCTGTATTGTGTAGATAGAAGAGTGGGCACAAACAAGTGCAGAGGTCACATTGAATTAGCCCCAGTATGGCCATCTAAATTTGTGTGTGTGTTTGTGCGTGTGTGGAATTGAATGATAGTGCCCACTCTATTTAGTACTGCTACGATGCTTATGGTTCGAATGACCTTTAAGGCAGTCAACAAGTGATGATTCAGGGTGATGGAAGTAATAGTGAGGAAGGGCTCACTTAGGGCAAGACTGGCTCACTTAGGGCAAGACAGGCTCACTTAGGACAAGACTGGCTCACTTTGGGCAAGACTGGCTCACTTGGGCAAGACTGGCTCAGTCCCAAGCTGTAGTGAGCATTGACGAGCAAACACATGAAGTATTGCTTTTCTTTGACTGTACAAAACATTACATCTACTTTACAAAGTGAACAAAAACCCTCCAGTGCCACTGAAGACTGTGAAGTTTGGCTTACAAGTGTGATTTGTGACACCACATCACCCTCTAAGGCTTGGTTTGCAATCTTACACGACCACTTGTTGGAATTATGTGCGTGTTGTTACAATTGTGGAGTTTGACTTGTGTTTTGTAGAGCAGTAACCTGTGTTGGTAATAATGGATTCTAATTATGCTCTATTGGCCAGTGAGGGTGGTGGTGAGTGGTTAGTATCCTTCGTTTTCTTCTGATTTCCTGACAGCGTGGTTAGAAGGAGGGTGTCAACAGTGATGCTATGTTCTTATGTGATATTTTGACTGGAAAGAGAGTTGGAACCAAATACACCCGACACATTTAAAGGCAGTTGTAGAGTACTCTAATACTGTTTGGAAGTTGTTGTTTTTTATGATCGATTGTTGAAAGACTGACTGACTGGCACATTGAATACTGCAACCCATCACTATGTCGTAGGGGCTAAACTAAAATATTCTTCAGGAGGTGGGGCTCAATAATGATGGTTTCCCCCTCCCCTCCCCCGTCATCTTACTGGTCCATTGCTAGCATCACCAGCTCATAATCATTTATAGAAATTTAAACTGTATTGTCACAAGTGTAGAATATTAAGGAGTCTGGTATGAAAAATATGTTTACAAGAATTTATGTTCAGAGAGAAGGGTATGTCGTTTTTTACATGCAAGTGCTCACTGCACCATGCCTTCGACTTTGTGAAATAATGTATAGCTCTTCAGTGATTCAAGTATCTACTTCTCTGACGTAATGGCTGACTAAATCTCACTAGTTAACAGGGTTTCATGCAAGTACTGATCAGTGTTAGGTAGTAGTGTGGGTTTTTTTTTTTTGTTTGTTTTTTGTTTTTGTTTTTTTTTAGATAAGTGTGGCTAAGTACACCAGCAAGAAATCCTGTATTACACCCTGCCATGAGATATGTCCAAATCGATCATTCTCAGCTAGCTCTGTTGTGCTTGTGATGTTTTCATTTTGTCATGATGTGTTGGCATATGTGTTATTGCATCACTTGTAAACTAAAACTTGGATAAGAGTGACGAAAGTTGTTTCACCTTCCATGACAAGTTTTAAGTTTTAGTTCACAACCTACCTGATGCTGGAGGTTCTCATATATACAGCCAATATAGCAACATATATATTATGATAAGTGATCTTTTCTTCTTTTTTTTTCTGGGGAAAAGGTCAATGATATTGTAGTGTGCAGTTCAATTGGTTATAATGAGCCAACTTTTGTCAACAAGTGTGTTATGATAGTAGATAAGTGACTCAACAAAGAAAAGTGTTTCATACTTAGTATGTTTGCAATGTCTGCATGGATGTTTGTAATTAGTATTCATAATTAACCCTCAGTGTGCATGCGTAGTCATCTTGCCTGTCTGTTTGTCATGCTCTGATTTTGGAGATTACTGATATTAACTGTTGAATTAGGTATGAACTTGCTCATAATGACAATTTAAGTCCTGTGCTACTTTCTTAAAACTTTGGGATAATTTTTGAAAAACGCAAAGCAGTCAGCTCCATGTTAGGTACTAGCTTTTGTGAGTAATGCCCCCATCGTCATGTCGTAATCACATTGAGACTACCAGTGAGTGTCCCTTGCATGTTTAGCTTCTCTTATGAAGACAGCACTGTTCATTTACCGTAGTTTTTCCCCAAATCATTAACCTAAATTTTTTTATTTTTAAAATTTTTTTTTCATTTTCTGCTCTCTCTCACAGATACTTGGCCAGGTCAGCGAACAGGGAGGGAAGATGCTTGACATAGTCAAGGATTGGCACCAGAAGAAGCTCAACAGCTCCTTGAAGAAGGCTTGCATGCTGGGTAACTACAAGATGGCCATTATGATCATCCATGCTGGAGCCAACAACTTTGAGCAATGCATTAAGGAGTGTGCCCAGCGGAACCGGCTCAACCATATCTTAGCTTATCTGCGACTCTGCCAAGCGGCATATGAGGACGACGAGACTGCGGTGGAGCTCTTGCTCGAGTCCAATGAGGAAAAAGCATCCTCTCATCCTCGGTATCCTTCACTGGCTGATTTTAACGAGATCCTTCGTCCTCTTATCGACAATGGTACGTTGACCATTGCTGAACCGCTCCATGTGGCTCTGAGAGCAAGTCACAAGTCCATCGCAGGAAAGATTCTGTACAGAGTCTTGCGACAGAGTATCCCGACTCTGATAGACTGGCATGGACTGGAGCTCAAGGAACTCGAGAAGGAGTGGCTAAAAAGCGACTACTTCCCCAATTTGCAGCTCCTTTGCCTATCGGTGAATTCTTTGACTGTTGTCCCTTCCTTGGCCAGTTTCACATCTCTGGTGAAACTGCAGATTGCCTTCAATAAATTGACGTTTGTTCCATCGACAATCTTTCAGATGCCAAGCCTTGTGAACATAGACCTCTCTTACAACCAAATATCGTGTCTACCAGAAGCGCTCCTGGGGCATATCTCCTCTTCACTCAGCATTCTCACTCTGTCTCACAATCAACTCAACAGCTTCCCAGCCTACTTCAGCGACTCCAGACTCACGAGTCTGGACTTGAGCAGGAATCGTTTCAAGGAAGTTCCGGACACCATTTGCAGCATCAAGACTCTTGAGTGCCTCAACATGAGCCACAACAGTGAGATCAGGTTCATTCCCTATGAACTGGGTGGGCTGAAGCAACTCAAAGTCCCTTCATTCGACGGACTTCCATACACTTTCAACATACCCAACGACTCCCTGATAGAGTTTCTCAGAAAGAGATTCAAGACTATGAAAACTGTCAGCCATTGTGAGGTGGTGCTGGTAGGCTTTCCAGACCACTTGCATGTTCTGGAGAGTGTTTACACTGTCATCAAGGGCTCAGAGCTGGATTGTTCTCTGCTGAAATTTGACAGCCCCATGCAGTTCCTGACTCTCCATAGCATCTTTCAGCAGCCTAACTCCTTGTACGTTGTACCCTGGGACTCAGAGAGTCGCCAGGATGCCAACGACCTCCACCGTATTTTGCGCCACCTCAGCATTCATGCTCCAGATGCCCCCATCTGTGTCGTCCCATGCTGGCGGAAGTTTACAGAAGACAAAGAGGAAGAAGTGAGACAGAAAATTGAAATTTCCATGTGGTACGACCTCCAAGAGTATATTCGAGTCGTTCATTTGGTAATGGAGAGCTTGAACAGTAGTGGGGAAGAGACTGGCGGCTCCTACAGCTCACAGAGCTTTGTGGAAACTATTTTTGAACTTGTAGAACAATTCAAATTGTCAGAGTTCATTCCAGGGAGCTATTACGAGTGTGAGAGAGCGTTGGCACACAAGCGGAAGGTCCTGCAGTCAGATAACAAATGCCCACTCGTGGGAGAAGACGAGTTCTGGGAAGAAGTGTCGTCAATGCCTTCATTTGACCTTAGCAGCAAAGACGAGCTTCCCAAGCTGGTGGAGTACCTCTCATCTGCTGGTGCTGTAGTTCATATTCAGGGACCCACTGGGATCAAGAGCTGCTATGCCATCAACAGGCAGTGGTTGTGCAGTACACTGGGCAATGTGGTATGGCGTAGAGGAACTCAAGTCGGTCGCAGCTTTACGGCCATGGTGCACAAGGAAGGACTCATCGACCTCCTCAACAGTCCATGTCTTTGTCTCCCTTTGCCGGAGGCACTTCAGTACATGCTCAACAAGGAAGCTCTAGCCATGGCTGTGTCAAGCCAGAAGTGGCTGATCCCGTCCATGCTGATGGATCACCATGACAACCTCACTCACATCGACCCAGAGCAATATGGCATACGGAGGCAGTACACACTCAGTCTGGTCCCGGCGACATTCTGGTGCCGGCTCATCACCCATCTCCTCATGAACATGGAGAACTTTGTCAGGGAAGTCTCAGCTGTCGACTTCTCCAGAGCAGACAAGTCAAATCATCGAGCCGACACTCTCCCTCGGCAGGGCATCGCCGTGGACTGGTCTTACTGCACACGCGGTATCATTTGCTGGCAGAATGCATGCCACCTTGTCTACAGCATCGAGTCCATTCCTGCATATTCAGACCCTTTCCAGGAAACCATCGAAATTCGAGTGCCCAACAATATTATCGGGTACAGGGTCATGCATCGCCTTTCCCTTCTGATCGACACCATGCTCAAGAACTGGTACCCAAAGATCTGGAGCTCAGTTGAAATTTGGGTCCCATGTAGCTACTGCATTCACACTGGGATCCCAAATGTTCCTTCCATACTCTTCCAGGACTGTCTACTGGCTGCTGCCAAGGAAGTAGGTGTAAAGTGCCTGCAGCATCCGGAGAAAATTGTTGACATTGCCAGAATTATTCCAGATCTTGTTCATGAAAGTGTCAGCCAGGATGTTTTTCTGCCCCCAGGTTCAGTAGAGTTTAACACGAGCGACACGTCAAGCTGCATCAGCCCACCGCCGTACGAGACCGTCTACAAGGGTAAATTCAACGATAATCTTGTAGCCGTGAAGCCGTTTGTGGATAGCTACTCCATCAAGAAAGGGACATCGTCGCAGTTTCCTCCTCTTCAAACAATGTGGGCCGAGTTTGAAATCTTCAGGCACATCAGGAATGCAAATTGCCCTTTCATCATAAACATCTTGGGACTGTGTCCGGATCCTTTTTGCCTCGTCTTTCCGTTTGCTCGCTGGTCCTCACTAGACGATGTCTTTCGCACTAAAGACATTACTCTCCCCCATCTTGTGCGACTGAAGATGGTGTACCAGGTGGCGAGTGCCCTAGACATCATTCAGGCCTACAAGGTCATCCACCGTAACCTGTGTCTTGCTAACCTTCTGGTGTTTTCCCTGAGCTCTGATGATGAGGTTAACGTCAAGCTGGCCGGTTTTTCCAACGCCTGCTATGCTGTTAACCAGGGACTGAGCGTGGGTCAGTATGGCATGTTTCCGGCTCCAGAGATGCTCAACAGCAGTGAGGGTGAGTACGATGAGAGGGTGGACATCTTTGCTTTTGCTTTTGTCATGTATGAGATCATCACTCAGAAGCGGATGCACGTGACATCAAATATTCCGCTGAGCAAGCATTCCTCGGTCAGCCGCCCTTCCCTGGAAGCGATTCAGAAAAGAGCCCCTTACCTCGTCCAAATCATCAGCAAGTGTTGGAACCCTGACCGCACAAAACGTCCCTTTGCTAGTGAGCTCATTCGCCAGATGAAAGACCCGCTCACAGTGTTGGCAAGTAACGGCAAGCAGGTAGAGAAGTCACACGAGTTCTTCGCGGCGGCCGCCAAGTTCACTCGGATGCACAACAGCTTTCACTCTGACGTCTTTGTTTGCAGCGGGCAGCTGATGGAGCCCAGGACGATGTACTTATCTCGTGTCTCTGTACCCGGCCTCCTTCAGTTTGATGCTTTCAAGGCCCTCCCCAATGATTACATCATTTGTATGGGTTGCATCGGCTCCCAGATTTGGATCTGCTATAGCACGTATAAAGTCCAAGTCTATTCCTGCACGACCCTCGAGTTCATTAACGAGTTCATGTTCAAACATCTGGTGGTAGCTATATCTGTTAGTCCAACGTCTGTCTACTTGGGCCTGGAAAATGGAGTCCTTCAAATCTTCGATGTGACCAACAGTGTACCAACGGAGCCCACCACCACCAAGATTGTCTGCTCGGGAGAAGAGTTCAAATGTCTTGAAGCACTGGAAGACAGCGTGATATGCGCAACAAAGAACACGGTGTACTTCTTGCACCCAGATACTCTAGAGAGAGAGGGCAAGTGGGAGCTGTACCCTAATAAAGAGGTAAGGAGTGTGGTTGTGTCTACCACCGAGGACGGTGAGGTGGAGGGAAACCAGCTGCTGTGGATAGCCTTCAGGCGCTGGGAGGAAATGATCATCATGAACCCCATCACAGGCAAGCACTACTACAACATTGACTGTTCCAAAGTTGTGAACCGACCTTCGTCCAAGGTGTATGTACAGTCTCTGAGAGCAGTGCTGGACACGGTGTGGGTGGGGCTAAACACTGGCCACATCCTGATGTTTGCCTCCTCCCACAGGCAGCCACACCTCCTCACTCATCTGAAGGTTCATCAACAGGATGTGCGGCAACTGCTGTTGCTTCATCCGTCGTATATGGGCCCAGCAACTGTCCAGTCCACCTCTGAGATCACTGAAAAGCTTCGCCAGCTTGGTAGCGGCAGTGTGATGGACACAAGCAAGCAACACACCCACCGGTACATCTATCCTGACTCTGTGCAAGTTGTCAGCTTTGGGACTGGACTGGAGCACTCGCTGTGTGAAGTAGACTGCCATGGAAACATGAATGACAAGAAAGAAGTCCAGGACGGAGAAGAGGGCGCCCCATGCTGTTCCAGTGGCTTACATGCAGTTGTTTTGGAAGGAATCAATGCCAAGAGGACAGTGCAAGTGGAAGAGAACAGTGGGAGGACTCCTTTACTGCATATGAATGGTTATGTTGGCAAAGTTGCGGTGGATGAGGAGAAAGATGGAGATGATCTGTACGATGTTCCACGTAATGTCGTCCCTCAGACACCATATATACCGAGGTTTGACACTTGGTCAGCACGGACAGCAGTTAGTCCAGTGCACTCAAACTTGAAGAATACCAAGAACCAGTACAACATTGTAAGACTGGCAACTGAAAAAAACAAACCAAGTCGTATCATTGAGGAGGAAGAACCAGTTTGTCCCACTAACCTCCCTCCACGATACCCTCCCAAACTTCCACCCAAGTCTGACTCGAAGCCACCTCTTCCACCAAGACCTGGCAGAGCGAGTCCCAAGAGCAATGGAAATCAAGTAGTGTATGGTAAGTTCACGTGTGAGTCATGTTTGTCAGTTGTGTAGCAACAGTGATAATTATTGTAGAGCTGTTCACAGACAAGTGACTCCATTAGCTAGCAGATGTAATCCTACAACCACTGTCTATAGTGAATTGTCTGGCAATTAACTTGTGTGTACATTTCAGTACCTTTTTCTAGTGTCAGGAGAAGGGAGTAGATGGGCTAGAAGCATTATGTGATTGGATTGTTTTGTACAAAGTCATTTTAAAATTGATGTTTTAATGACAGTTGCTTTTTGGGTTGGATAGCTTGAGTGGGCTCTCAGCAAGGTGTCATAATCATCATGACCACCTATCAATTCATCCTGTTTCCATGGTAATCCTAGTGTAGTACAAGGCATATGTTGCCATATGAGGCAGTAAGTTGGGAAAACACGAAATGTTTCTAGTTTGGGGAAAACTATCACCAAGTATGTAAAAAGAAAACCAAGTCCTGTTATTTAAACTGTCCCCTGCTCCATTTTTGGTCAAGGACTCTCTTATTGTCATTGGTCAGAGAATGTTTCATAATTCACACTTATTGTTCTCAATTTATGTAATTTCTGAATACTTGACTGTGTGCACTTTAACTCGAAGATGCAAAAACCAATGATCTAATGTGATTAGGATCCTCTTCCGAGGATGTGTCTTTTCATCCTCTTACTACATACTAGTGAATGGGTCTGTTCAGATGAAAAAGTTACAACGTTGTTGTATTTCTTTATGGGTCTCCACCCTTAAGTGGACCACCTCTGATAATGTTGTTCGGTGAATTGTAAAAGCTGCTGCTATTGCATACAGAAGCAGTGAATCTGCTTGTGTGACTTGCATGGAGTGGGCGATTACTATTGAACTACACTTGTGTTGCAAACACACCCTCAGGCTATCTGAAAGCATCTTGCTGCATACTTACTATTTACGAGTCTAATTATTATTAAAAAAATTTTTGTATCAGCACAAGTGTACCAGGTTGAGTTACACCACCTCCAGGTGTATGTGTGGAGGGGAGGGAGAGGTTTATCCTTTTGTGATGTTGAGAGAAGACCCTTTCCCAGCATATTCTATTAGTGTTGTCGTACGGTACTTGTCAACCAATTATCACTTGTAAAGACACCGTCAGTCATCTAGTCAATCACTTGTAGTGTATAGTAATACAAATTCACTTCCTTGCTTGTAAAACGGCAAAAATTGTTTCATTGTTTCTTTTAAACACAGCTGCAGTGACCAACAACAGCAGTAGCGGTGGTGACAACAGCAGCTCCCAGGGGGCTTTTGGAGCAGACCTGGAGGCCAGTTATGAGAGCCCTTACCAGATCATGACAGCCTATGGTCGCAACCAGATCCTGCAGGGCCAGAGCAAGACTCTCCCTGCCATGGGCTCCAGGAATCCCTTACAGCAGTCTGAGTTGGGACGCCATGACTCTGGTGGTGACGAAGATCTGGACCAGTACGTGCGAATGGACACGATCATGGCTCAGGTGGGCGGAGGGGGAGTGGATCTTAGGGCAACTGCCGACCGAGTGAACAAGAGAGTCAAGAACAACAAAAGAGAGAACCGCACAACATCAGTGATCTGTGATGACGCGTCAGACGAGTATGTGGAAAGAGAAGACTTCATAGGGTTGAGACTAGGCCAAGAGGCTTTGAGGAGGAAGGCCAAAGATTCAGGGACACAAGAGTAAGTAGAGTTTGAGAGTGTGTCAGTGTAGTGTGAGAGTGTGTCGGTGTAGTGTGAGAGTGTGCCAGTGTAGTGTGTCGGTGTAGTGTGAGAGTGTGCCAGTGTCTAGTGTGAGAGTGTGCCAGTGTCTAGTGTGAGAATTTGCCAGTGTTTAGTGTGAGAATGTGTCAGTGTCTAGAGTTAGAATGTGCCAGTGTCTAGTGTGAGAATGTGCCAGTGTCTAGTGTGAGAATTTGCCAGTGTTTAGTGTGAGAATGTGCCAGTGTCTAGTGTGAGAGTGTGTCAGTGTCTAGTGTGAGAATGTGCCAGTGTCTAGTGTGAGAATGTGCCAGTGTCTAGTGTGAGAATGTGCCAGTGTCTAGTGTGAGAATGTGCCAGTGTCTAGTGTGAGAGTGTGCCAGTGTCTAGTGTGAGAGTGTGCCAGTGTCTAGTGTGAGAATGTGCCAGTGTCTAGTGTGAGAATGTGCCAGTGTCTAGTGTGAGAATGTGCCAGTGTCTAGTGTGAGAGTGTGCCAGTGTCTAGTGTGAGAGTGTGCCAGTGTCTAGTGTGAGAGTGTGCCAGTGTCTAGTGTGAGAGTGTGCCAGTGTCTAGTGTGAGAGTGTGCCAGTGTCTAGTGTGAGAATGTGTTAGTGTCTAGTGTGAGAATGTGCCAGTGTCTAGTGTGAGAATGTGCCAGTGTCTAGTGTGAGAATGTGCCAGTGTCTAGTGTGAGAGTGTGCCAGTGTCTAGTGTGAGAGTGTGCCAGTGTCTAGTGTGCGAATGTGCAGTGTCTAGGGGAGATGTGCCAGTGTCTAGTGTGAGAATGTGCCAGTGTCTAGGTGAGAGATGTGCCAAGTCTAGGTGTGAGAGGTGGCCAGTGTCTAGTGTGAGAGTGTGCCAGTGTCTAGTGTGCCAGTGTCGAGTGTGAGAGTGTGCCATGTCGTAGTCCATGTGTAGTGTGAGGAGTGCCAGGTGTTTGCCCATTGTCAGTGTCAGTGTATTGAGAGTGTGCCAGTGTCTAGTGTAGGTGAGAGTGTGTTAGTGTCTAGTGTGAGAAGTCTAGTGTGAGAGTGTGTCTAGTGTTATAGAATGTGCCAGTGTCCTAGTGTGAGAATGTGTCAGTGTCTAGTGTGAGAGTGTGCCAGTGTCTAGTGTGAGAGTGTTGCCAGTGTCTTAGTGTGAGGAGTGTGCCAGTGGTCTAGTGTGAGAGTGTGCCAGTCTATGTGAGAATGTTGACAGTGTGTAGTGTGAGAGTGTGCCAGTGTCTAGTGTGAGAGAGTGTGCCAGTGTCTAGTGTGAGAGAGTGTCTAGTGTGTAGTGTGAGATTCTGCCAGTGTCCATTTAGTGAGAGTGTGTCAGTGTCTAGAGGTTGCCAGTGGTGAGAGTGTGCCAGTGCCAGTGTCTAGTGTGAAGTGTGTGTGAGAGGTGACCCGTGTCTAGTGTGAGAATGTGTGTGAGATGTGCCCAGTGTCTAGTGTGAGAATGTGCCAGTGTCTAGTGTGAGAAGTGCCATGTCTAGTGTGAGTGCCAGTGTCCTAGTGTGAGAATGGGTTAGAATGTGCCAGTGTCTAGTGTGAGAATGTGCCAGTGTCTAGTGTGAGAGAAGTGTCAGTGTCTATTGTGAGAGTGTGCCAGTGTCTAGTGTGAGAGTGTGCCAGGTTCTAGTGTGAGAGTGTCTAGTGGTGAGAGTGTGTCGTGTCTAGTGTGAGTTGTGTGTGCCAGTGTCTAGTGTTGAGAGTGTGTCAGTTCTATGTGAGAGTGTGGCCAGTGGCTAGTGTGAGAGTGTGTCAGTGTCTAGTGTCTAGTGTGAGAGTGTTAGTGTTTAGTGTGGGAAAATGTGCCCGTGTCTAGTGTGAGAATGTGGCCAGTGTATAGTTGTGAGAATGTGCAGTGTCTAGTGTGAGAGTGTGTCTAGTGTGAGAGGGTTGACAGTGTCTAGTGTGAGGGTTATGTGAGAGTGTGCCAGGTTATGTAGAGTGTTGTGCCAGTGAGTGTGAGAGGGTGCCAGTGTCTAGGTGAGAGGGTGTGCCAGTGTCAGGTAGTGTGAGGAGTGTGTGCCAGTGTCTAGTGTGTGCCCAGAGTGTGTCAGTGTCTAGTGTGGGCGTGTGCAGTGTCTATGTGGTCATTGTGAGAATGTTCAGTGTCTAGTGTGAGATGGTGTGTCATTGTCTAGTGTGAGAATGTGCAGTGTGTATGTGTGAGAATGTGCCAGTGTCTAGTGTGAGAATGTGTCAGTGTCTAGTGTGAGAATGTGTGCCAGTGTCATGTGAGAATAGTGTCTGTGAGAATGCCAAGTGTCCACAGTGTTTGCTGTCTAGTGTGAGAATGTTGCCAGTGGTCCAGTGTCTAGTGTGAGAATGTGCCAGTGTCTAGTGTGAGAATGTGCCAGTGTCTAGTGTGAGAATGTGCCAGTGTCTAGTGTGAGAATGTGTCAGTGTCTAGTGTGAGAATGTGCCAGTGTCTAGTGTGAGAATGTGCCAGTGTCTAGTGTGAGAATGTGCCAGTGTCTAGTGTGAGAATGTGTCAGTGTGTAGTGTGAGAGTGTGCCAGTGTCTAGTGTGAGAGTGTGCCAGTGTCTAGTGTGAGAGTGTGTCAGTGTGTAGTGTGAGAGTGTGCCAGTGTCTAGTGTGAGAGTGTGTCAGTGTCTAGTGTGAGAGTGTGCCAGTGTCTAGTGTGAGAATGTGTCAGTGTCTAGTGTGAGAATGTGCCAGTGTCTAGTGTGAGAATGTGCCAGTGTCTAGTGTGAGAATGTGCCAGTGTCTAGTGTGAGAGTGTGCCAGTGTCTAGTGTGAGAGTGTGCCAGTGTCTAGTGTGAGAGTGTGCCAGTGTCTAGTGTGAGAGTGTGTCAGTGTCTAGTGTGAGAGTGTGTCAGTGTCTAGTGTGAGAGTGTGCCTGTGTCTAGTGTGAGAATGTGCCAGTGTCTAGTGTGAGAATGTGCCAGTGTCTAGTGTGAGAATGTGTCAGTGTCTAGTGTGAGAATGTGTCAGTGTCTAGTGTGAGAATGTGCCAGTGTGTAGTGTGAGAATGTGCCAGTGTCTAGTGTGAGAATGTGCCAGTGTCTAGTGTGAGAGTGTGCCAGTGTCTAGTGTGAGAATGTGTCAGTGTCTAGTGTGAGAATGTGTCAGTGTCTAGTGTGAGAATGTGCCAGTGTCTAGTGTGAGAATGTGCCAGTGTCTAGTGTGAGAATGTGTCAGTGTGTAGTGTGAGAATGTGTCAGTGTCTAGTGTGAGAATGTGTCAGTGTCTAGTGTGAGAATGTGTCAGTGTGTAGTGTGAGAATGTGTCAGTGTCTAGTGTGAGAATGTGCCAGTGTCTAGTGTGAGAATGTGTCAGTGTGTAGTGTGAGAATGTGTCAGTGTCTAGTGTGAGAATGTGTCAGTGTCTAGTGTGAATGTGTCAATGTGTCAGTGTCTAGTGTGAGAATGTGTTGTCTAGTGTGAGAATGTGTCAGTGTCTAGTGTGAGAAGTGTGAGAATGTGTTAGTGTCCCAGTGTCTAGTGTGAGAATGTGTCAGTGTCTAGTGTGAGAATGTGTCAGTGTCTAGTGTGAGAATGTGTCAGTGTCTAGTGTGAGAATGTGTCAGTGTCTAGTGTGAGAATGTGCCAGTGTCTAGTGTGAGAATGTGTCAGTGTCTAGTGTGAGAATGTGTCAGTGTGTAGTGTGAGAATGTGTCAGTGTCTAGTGTGAGAATGTGTCAGTGTGTAGTGTGAAGCTTGCATGTAGTAAGGCTGTGAGATGTGTTGTGTGGACTATCAGATAATTTCATGTTTATAGTAAAGAATGTCCATAATCTACTAGCAAATCAGTAGCAGTTTACTCTGACTGAAGAGGATGTAGGTGGGTGAGTACTGTGAAATATGTTCAAGACTAACCAAACTCATTCCTCTCTCACTGAATGAGAGAACCTATCAAACAAAAACATCGCATCTCTCTATCACTGTTTATTGTTGTAATTATTTATATGTACTATATTTTGTAGCATCTGATCATAACATCAATTTGAGCACATTTATATCATTATTGGTTTGCAAGTCACATATTAAATGGTTTATTCCAAGTACCTCCCATGTGAGCAACGCGCTTCTATCTGGTAATGGGTTTTATTCCCTCAAGTGGCGAGCATCAATGGCTACTTGCTCATCTCTTCTTTTGTTAGTTAATTGGTTGCTTAGAGAGATACTTCCTAGACGTCTGAAAACTTTCTTCTTTCAATTTTTGACTGGATGCAATAGAATGGCCTCTTTGCTCCCTGCCTTGATCATCAGGCCTTGGCTGTGTTTTTCCAGACAACGAAGCACTTCCCCTTTGATGCCTACGTTTCTTATCCAGTCTTTTCTGTGTCATGCTGGACGGTAAGGTGTGGCTTTTCTTGCGGCTCTCTGGTTCTAGTCTCATCTTCTTCTTGTTGCTTGCCATGGCTCCCAGCACAACATTACTGAGAAACCGCTTGTTGGTTTTAGGAAGTTCACATTTCTTCCTACGACACACCATCAACACAACACAATAGGATGGCAAAACAAAATGGAGCTCTGCTAGTTGTATTATTATGCATAGGTTAATTAATGGATGAAAGTGGTCTACTGTTGATAAGGTTCTCTGAAATCATGCTGATGGGAGTGTGGTAGGGAAATATAGGGTGTAATCAGTCAGGGTTTCAGACAGGATTTTTCACTGGGGGTGGGAGACTGTACTCACTTAGCTACACCCATTTTTAAATTCATACTACTTTGAAATTTTTTTTCAAATTTATTGATTTCTTTACATAGAATGATGGCGCTATTCATGAAGCACACAGAAATACCCAATTAATTCATTAAGATTATTATTATTCTTTGAGTACTGCCTTTGTTGTAGTAAATATACATTAAGGAAATATTAACATTCTATTGGAAACCACACTACTTTGGCACGATAGATTATGATGCTACATTTAAACCTACTTATGGAAACATTGTCCTCTGTATAGTACTTACCATGCAGAAGGACCAGTTTGGTCTGCTCGAACTTTACCTCTCTTAGCTTCCTGAAGAAGTGCTTCTACAGCCAACCTGTTGCGTCAAATATAACTAAAAAAACTTTGGGGCAATTTTTAATTGATACCTTTCCAATTCCTCGTCAACGGCTTTCTCACTGTGCGCTGTACTTTCTATATTGCACTGTTCAGCTGTATTACTGACTCCTTCTTGGACTTCATCATCCATTTTTTACATAATAACGTTACTTTACCACATGTTGGGCGTTGCCCGCTTGGAACACCGTACCAGCTTACACTTAGTAATCAAGGTTGTGTCGAACTGGACAAAAATGTCGAAAGCTTTCATTGTTTATCCACACAACCCCGAGCCTTACGTTTGGACTCCTCCTACGGAAGAAGAAGAACTGCGGCGTAGGTTTCCCGGAATTTCTGATGAAGAAATACAGCAAATGAGAGTTGATGAGGTATCCGCTATAGAATCAGAGAAAAAGAGGAGAATTTATGCTCATGATGAATTAGTACACAGGTTTGCTGATTTCTTAATTGCAAATGGAGTAGAAGCAGTTCATGATGGCCAGGTCGCAGACAAGAGTATTTCAAACAGAATGAGGTGGTATCAAGACCAACTAAAACTGTGCAATTTCATCATCTTAATCATTACCAAGTCATTTTCTCACTTTCTTTCCAATCAGCAAACTTTCTCCCACAATGGAGAAGAGGTTATATTTGAAGGCGAATTCCTGTATAACTTAATTCATTTCTCAAAAAAACCTCTCCTTCCAGTCTTTCTTGGGGGAGAAAAGAAAGATTTGAACCTTCTTCCTGATGCCTTACGAATGTCATCTACATATCATATTAAGAGAGAGTTTAGTCTGAGTCACAGTGAGACAAGTGCCCTCTATGCAGTCCTTACAAATCAGAATCCATGTGCTCCGCTTCCACCTGGACCAGTCGTTACCTTACCTGGGCCCAAAAGATGTAAGCTGAATTGGTACGAGTTACTGTATATATTCATTTTTGTATGTTGTGTGTTTAGTTGGACCCAAGAGGAAAATTCAGCAGCAGCAATTATCCAGCGGACCCAGCCAAACTAAGTATCTCTCTTTGAAGGGTTGCTCCAGAAAACTGTCAGAGCCTATGGCACTGAGAGCCGCCGAGACTGGTATATTTTCCGTGAGATGGAAGAAGGTAGCAGAGCATTTGGGCATTTCAGCTGCTAAAGTGGAGGACATTGAAGGAAGTGATCCTGACAAGTCTGAGCAGTGTTACAACATGCTCAGAGCATGGATGAGACAAGAAAACTATGATGTTACTGTGTCCAAACTTGCAGAGGCAGTATGGAAATGTCAAGATGTAGCATTGCTTGACAAAACTCATGAGCTATTCGTATAATTTATATTTTTAACTTTTTGTGTCATTTTCTCGTATTGAAAATAAATTTTGCCACCCATACTGTATTTTCGACGACCTCTACCCAGTGACAACCACACCTTCTTCTAGTCTCGCGCTTCTTTAGGCGCTTCACTTAGTAGCAATGAGCGCTGAAGACGACATTGCTGCTGCTGCTACTACGAACGGTGAAGAATCTAAACCCCCCGAAAAGAAACTTAAATACAAATATGACTGGTATCAGACCGAGGCTGAAGTACGGGTTAACATTCTCATCAAGAAATTAAAGCAAGAGAATGTGAATGTGAACTTCCAAGAAAGTCGAGTGAGTTACGGTTCAAAAAATATATTTTTCTAGCTTTTTTGTTTTCTTGTTTGTTTGTTTGTTGTTGCTGTTTTGTTTTGTCCCACCCCCACCCCATGATCATAGGTATGCCACCTTGGGATTCCCCCTTTTTACAGCGTGTGCAATGCACTTCACTGGTTTTGTAATTGTAGGTTAGTATACACATCACAGTGGCTGAGGAAGATGAATTCTACCTTGACTTGACTCTGGCCCATCAGATAAATCCAGAAAAATGTGCTGTCAAAATTTATGGAAGTAAGGTAGGTATGGGTGAACTATTAAACCTGCCTCTCTGTCAACACTCAGCATGTGGCTTGCCGCAGTGCAGGATTGTACTCACTGTTCACAATGGCTTAGGTGGAGCTTCGAATGAAAAAAACTGAGGGTCTTCACTGGGACAACCTGGAGAGGAAACATTCTGATGAAGGACCTACCATTCTGAAGCCTAAGGATGTGGCTCCAAAGAAACCAGAAGGTGATGAAGACGTCGTGCACAAGTACCCAAGCTCCTCCCACTATACCAGAAACTGGGACAAGTTAGTGGCTGAAGTCAAAGAAGAGGAGAAGAATGAGAAGCCTGAGGGTGACGCAGCTCTGAACAAACTATTCCAGCAGATTTACGAGGGAGGCAACGATGAAGTCAGGAAAGCCATGAACAAATCATTTGTAAGTTTGGCATTCTTTGATCTACTGCACTCCCAGTGAACACGTTTGTAAGACAACAGACAGTCACAAATATTACCAGCTCTCATATTTCAGTAATTATTATACAGAATTTCTGTAATGGTCTACTTTCTTACAGACCATGTGTCACTTCACAAGAACTGCCTAAGTAGGTAGTCAATTTATAGTAGCATACAGATTTATATCCCTTTTTTTTTTTTTTTTTTTTTTTTTGCATTGTTTCATCTTATTGCTTTGCTCTAGGTGGAGTCTGGTGGTACAGTACTCAGTACTAACTGGGGAGAAATAGGAGGCAAGAAGGTGGAGAAGCAAACACCCCAAGGGATGGAGTGGAAGGAGTATGACAAATGACACTTTCTTTCTTTTTCTTGTCCTTATTTTTTAAACTATGAATTTTTTTTTTTTTTTTTTTTTGCTGTTTCATGTCATACTAAAACTGTACAAACTATTGCAACCATTTTGTAGTTGCTAATGCTGCTGCTTCACTTTTGCACTTCATAATCAAACAGTGACCCTCTATATTAGGAAACTTGTTATAAAAAATGGGGGGGGGGGGGATTATGATGGTATTTCTTCCTGTTCTCCACTGGCTTCTGGTTGACTTTCAGCTGTCGTTGCCTTCTTCTTGTTCCCACCAGGTTGTTTTCTCTGCACATAAAATGCCCCCAAATAAAAATAAAAATATATTAATTAACTTTTTTTATCGTGTTCAAACCTCTTTGGGTCCGGGAATGTTGGGTGTTTCGAACTGAAGTGTTACTGGTCCATCATTCTGGATATGAACTTGCATTACAGCACCAAATTCCCCACCTGAAGATCAGACTATCATCATGCACTGTATACATATGCCCCATACTGAGGGGGAGGACTGTCATTTCACTCCACCTCAGGATTAAAAATCTAATTAGCCAGAATAAATGGAAGGACTGTCTTTGTTTTGCCAAAATACACATGGTATCTTTTATCCCCTCAAGCAACAAATCTTGCACAAATCACTGACACCAATTAACCTTTGATGGCATCTGGTCGATGCAAGCAGCCTAGTCTAGTTAGAAAGTCTCTGTACATAGGCTCAGACTGCTCCGATGCGAGAGCATTGTGGAAGTCAGGCTTGTTGCCCTTCAGGACGTGGCACAAAGTGAACTACAAGTAAAAGAACAGAGGAAATACATGTCATTGTTTCTTTTCCTTCACTTTGTTTTACCTGGCTAACACAAAGGATTTCCAGGTCCAGATCTTTCACACTACTGTCCCACGGTTTGTCATTGTTGCTAGGGTTGTCAAACACACGCAAATTTACCAGTTTCTTGGCCCTGTATATAATTACAAAAAAAATAATAAATAATAACTGTTAACCTACACTTATCAGTTTGTTGGTTTGAATAGCTTTTAACTGTATCACACACATATATATTGTACACTTACATCCATTCAGCCTCCTTGGGTCCATCATCTCTAGCAATACCCAGGAGAACACACAACCCTTTACCAATACTGCTGACTTCTCTATCCCCCACTGTGGAGCACCAGGTATTTAGAGCATTGGTGAGACTACATTGACTTACCAGTGACTCGAGCACGAGCGACTCTCTGGACGACAACTTTCATGGCTATTCATATATGGTAAAGGTCGTCTGTAACTCACAGACGGTTTGACGATGTCTAGAAGAAAAAAACCCAATGAAGTCTTTGAATTTCAAGAGCCAAAATATCTTAAACCGCCCATGGACAAACAGCATAGGAAGAGATTTTTAGTGAGTATTGCTAGCACACTAAAATTTTGCTTGTTCTTTTTCTTCTTTTTTTAACCAATACAGTATTTACAATTTCGTATTACCATTGCACAACGAGAATATTATGTGCCTGTTATAAAATTTGACATAGCTATATACATTGGACCAGCTGGCGTGAAACTGCTTCTGACATTTTGTGGAGACCATTAGCTAGTTGACATGGGTGTAGAAAAGTATTTTGTTGGCAGTGAAACTTGAACTTGCTTGATAGGGTAAAGTGAATATATCTAATTGTCACCTAAATTCCATTTTGAAATGTAAGGCTAGTAAGAAAAAAATTTTTTTTAATAGTCACTTTCTGGTCATTTCTCTGTGTCATTTACCTAGGAAGGTGATGTGTTTGAATCTTCTTCCAAGTCTACCCAAAGTAAAGATACTAAAAACGATGAAGAGGACGGGATAGAGTTAAACTTGAAGGAGACACTCAGAGAAGTTCAGAAATTTGGTAAGTGTTGACGGAATCCTTGTACTTATAATGATACTGTACCAAGTAAGTGTTGTACCAAGTAAGTGTTGTATACAAAAAAATGGCATAAATTAACGTGAAATTAGTTTGATGCATTCTCTAATTGTCATTTCCCTCACGTGTCACCAGCCTTCTCAAATTTGAAAAACCGCAAAGCCAAGAGAAAAAGAGATGAGGAACAGCTGCAGTCTCTGGGAGCAAAGGTAACAACAATGGATGGGGCACCTTGGATGAGTTTCACTGACTCTACCCACACCTTATCTATCTATTCCGTGCACTCGTATACAGCCAACCAAGTCAGACTATGTTCCATACTCACACTACATGAATGAAATGAAGGCAAGGAAAGAGAAAGAAAAAAGAGTTGCAGTAGAGGTGGGTAATTTTCTAGGTATCTTTACTGATGATCTATAAATTACATTTTTCCCCTCTCTCTCTCAGTTGAATATTCCACTCCCAAAGAAGAAGCAACAGAAGAAGCGCTTAGTAAGGTAATGCCATACATTGTTGTATCATAAAACTTCTTTTTTACCACCTGTACTTCTCTTTGTCAACAGGGGTAAGGGTCGTTGGAAGGACTCTATTAAGTCGTTACAGCCTGAAATAGGTAAATTCAAGGGAGGTGTGCTGAAGTTAAACAAGAGAGACATTTCCAAATATTCAAAATAATCTCATTCTGATAATCAATATTGTCCTTTTAATTTCAACAATATCATGATGTACAAACTGTTCCAAATTAAGGAAGTGTGGGTTGAAAAATGTGTGTTTTGTTGTTGTTACTGGAACATAGCTAGTCTGGCTGCCACGTGGCCTACAGAGGGGATGCCATCTTTGGAAGGGGATGCAGTTGGAGGTACTGTCTTGGGAGGTTGGGGTGTGACGTCTGTCTTCGGAGGTTGTGGAGTCGTGGATGCACATTGGTGTACTCCCTACAAGCAAAACATTACATGGGCAGGTTAATAATCACATGAAAAGGCCGAGATCACAAGACCCAAATGGCATCACAATATCAGGCGGAGATACGCCCCCCTTGCATAGACCTACGTCACCTGCATCAGGGCGGCTTTCACTGGGGGTAGGAAACACTGCTCTACTTAGCCACACCCTGCATTTTTTTTTATAACCAACACAATTTTGATGCACATGCCCATGTGAGAGTTCATATGCTTCACACTGATCAGCGTTTGGTCACATGCATGATTTCATAATCCTACTACTCATAGAATTCAACTTGAGCTATTGTAAAATTCTGAAGGAAGGAGGTGGGGGGGGGGGGGGGGGATTTCAGGGCACCTCTACTTTCTGAAATCCTGCAAATTATAGCAAGATGAGGCTAAGATCACATGACCTGGCGTTTTCAATTGGCTCGGCAAATGTCTCATGCAAGTTTTTTTTTTAAATCTCAAATAATAAATAAAATTATAAGTGAACCTTAACTGGCGGTATTCATCTTGTAGTTCCCATGTATGTCCACCTCAAAGACTTGGTAAAACTACAGCATGTGCCAGAATTTGTTTATTTTGACTTAATTTTCTAAAGTGAGTCAATATTAACCTTGTGTGGGGCCTGACGATTCTTTAAATGTATACTGTGATCAACTGATCAAACAAATTAAAGCTACCTCCTGCAGCCAGGCAAGGTCCAGTTCAAAGTGCAACTATATTTTATTCATATAAATCAATGGAAACAATATATCTCAAGTACAGTTGACAGCAAGCTTTGTAACTCGACATTGCACATGTGCAAACCTCTAGCTAGTGTATAGTTGAGCTGAAGGTTTGCACCGTTGGTGTTTCATTTATTAGGTAGTTGCACAAGCCAGTAACTAGAAATTCCAAGTTTAAGACATATGCTAGTTTTACAAAATACTGCACAGCATGTGGCATTTAATTGACACGTACCTGAGCTCTACTAACCCAACTAGGTCCTGAGTTTTCTTTCGTAGCGTCGGCACTCGGAGCTTTGTTGGCCCAACTGCTGACTGGACATGGAGCAGGCTTGTCTTGGACCTTGGAAGCCATTGTAGATTCACTCAGGACACCTAGCGCTTTGGGAGGCTTTTCTACACTCTTAGACAATGGCCGCCCATTAATCCTCCTCGTGGACTCCTGTTCTCCTTTGTTCTCAAATAGCTTCTTAGCGGCAGCCATTCTAGAAGTTGTCGATGCCTGATAATCCTGCACAAATAGTAGTAACATCAACAATCACAGGCACACACAGGCACGTGCCACTGACTGCCTCACCTCAGCCTCCTCCTCTTTGGAGTTTTGCCTGAAACTTGGCGGTCTTCGCTTTGTGAGACTACGGTTGTTGGCGTCTCTACGGTCACGCCCAGCAATCAGACCCAGACTCGGAGCTACTTGGGGCACAGAGGTTAGATCCATCTCTACATCTTTGTTGTACTTCATCTCTCCAGGCAAAACATCAGAATATGCTTAAAAAATAATTATAATAATAAATAAATAAAATAAAACATTGATATTTCATACAACTAAAATTACTATTACTAGCTACTGTATTATTAATAATAGCACATTTTCTCGTTACAATATTATGTTAATTAAAACTTAACCCAACGTTTCGACTTCCTGCTGAAGTCCTCTAGTTGACTACTGTATTAATATTATTACTAGCAAGTACCCCGCCACACAGTAGCGCTTGACATATTGCACAGTAAGAATGCAGTAGCATAAGTTACTTTTATTCATGGCTACAGTTGGTTACAATCAGTTTCACTCTCCTGCTCTATTTATTCCTGAACTATCTCATTTTTGTATTCTTTTTTTGTCAGCTCTTCCTTCTTGAATCAAGGAGCCCTTTCTCCTCCTTTATCTACCTCTCCTGCTTGTGAATCGTTCTGTCCTTCTATCATGATTGTGGACTTAGGCTAAGTGATACTTTTAACTTCTGCTTTTCTACTTTCACCTTTCTTTTTGAAACTAACGCCACCATTACTCGACGATTTGATTCCACCCGCTATTTAGTACAATATTAATCTTTCCCTTTTTGCCTTCTCTTTAGTAGTTTCTCCTTTTTACCACACCGCCTTTCCTCGTCGATTCCACCGATTAACTGCTTTTGCCTTCTTTTTCACATTTTAACCTTCCTTTTTGAAGCTTATGCTGCCTATCCTCATCTGTTCCACCCGCTTTTTGTGCGATTATAGTAATCACGTGCTACCGATCGTGACGACACTTTTGTCTGCCACTCTCGTCTTCTTCTTCCACTTATCGTTGTACCAGGTTAGGTAGCAAACGAATTCACCTACTGGTAGTCTAGCGTAGCCAACCCCTTCACTTCTTTATAACTGCATTCTTGGTTTACTCGGTAGTTCAGCGTTAGTTCATGAAAACCACGCTCCTGTTGTTCTGCCACTCCCACCTACTGTCCATTTATTTTGTGCTGGGTTTGGTTGCTAACCAGTTCTGCGTTGCACTCTAGCTTTACCCGGTAATTTAGTGCGAGTTCACAAGTATTGTGCATCTGCGCGTTCTAGCTCATTAGCTCATGGATTATTCATGAATACGTACATCGTCGTCGTCGTCGGTCACGGGTATTATTATATAGATTATATAGATTATTATTATTATTATTATTATTATACTTATTTTATTCACATTTTATTATGCTCAATAAAATACATGTATTGGAATATATACTGTAGATAATATATAATCTACTATACCATAGAGATATACCTAATATCATAGCTATGGAGATGAACACAGCCAAGATTAATGGCAGTAGATGCACACTTGTCTGACATTTAACAATTACGCACACTCTCTTACCGGTATTGGATTGCTCATCTAGAATACTGGGTCTTGCTCCACCTGCTGACGTCTTCCTTCCGACTACCACTCCAGACTTCTTCAACTTGAAGTTGGGGTCAGGGACATCATCTTCTGTTGTTCTCTCTTGTTCAAACTCCTTCTCAGAAGTACTGAGACTGTTCATAGAGGTCATTTCAGGCTCCGGTGAAGAAGATTGGTTAAATATGCTGGGGCGGCTGGAAGAGGTGGATTTGCCTTTGACAAGGCCAGATTTCTTAACCTTCAGATTGGAATCCAGGGAACCCACCAACTCGACCAAATTGTGTTCACTCTTGCTGGCTTCCTTCAACTCCTCGCGGAACTTTTTCTGCTCTTCAATGCTAGAAAAAGACTGGGAGTTGCTCATGGAATGCTTGCTGCTGGTTACTCCTTGATCCACACTTCCTCTACGAATAGCAGAGGCACTCTGGGATGGTGACACAGTTTTCTTCTTCTTCTCTCTTTTTAGTGACTGGGTCCTCTCATGATGATCAAGATCATCTCCCTTCTTCTTCTTCTTCTTGCTTTTCTTTGGCAAATCTTTGCTTGTGCTATCCTCCATTGTCATATTTTCATCCTCTCCCTTGTCTGCAGTCTCTTCATTAATTTCTCTTTTCTTTGGCACAAACTCCATTGTGTCACTTTCAAAAGACCCACTAACAGCAGCAGAAAGAATGGGCAGTTCTTCTGGTACTTCAGATTCATCCTTATCAACTTTTTTCTTATTTGATTTTTTTGATGGAGTTGATTTCTTTTTCTTTCCTTTCTCTTGTACACTGACTTCACCATCAGTTGCACTGTCGGCTTTCTTTTTTTTCTTTGGTTTTACTTCAGATGTAGTCTTCTTTGTTTGTTTCTTTGCAGAGGATGTAATTTCTCCATCAATTTGATCTTCTGCAGCTGCTGTAGCTTCCTTCGTGCCTTTCTTTGTTTTCTTCTTTTTTGAGATTGGAATTTCTTCATCAGTTTGATCTTCTGGAGCTCCGTTTGCGTCCATCTGGTATCGACTCTTTGGAGAGGTTGATCTTCTATTCCTGTCCTTTTTATGGAGGTTCAGCTCCTCCTCCTGCATTGTGCTCAATTCTTCAATCTCTTGCAGTATGTCTTCTACTTCATCTTTTACTTCATCTTCTTCTACTGATGGAGTTGGAGCTGGCTCCACATCGACACTCAAAATCACTGGCTCATGACTCGCTCCATTCGCATTGTCTTCATTTTCACTGCTCTCAATTGCCGATAACCTCTTCTTTTTCTTCTTATCTCCCTTCTTTCTGTCACGAACAACAGCATCTTCCTTGGGTACAGCTTCTTCAGTGGATGACAAACTCAGAGCTTCTGCTTTGGTTTTCTTTTTCTTGCCTTTTGATTTCTTGTCCACACTAACAGGTGTGGCCTCAGGAACAGAGGCAGGAGGAGGAGTAACAGATACTTCATTGTAGCTCTCGTCTCCTTGAAGCTCCGTGGACCTTCTCTTTTTTCTTTTCTTTTTGCTTCCGTTGGCACTTTCTCCGTGTTCAGAAGCCTCAGCTGACTTAATCGGAGAGCTTGTAGCTAGAGGGTCTCCGATTCCCTGCTGTTTGCTCGGCTGGCTCTTGCTGACGGAAGTCTTCACATTGCTTCCAGACTGCAAGAGAGGGGGAAAAAAGTGAACATCAGTGTCACTTCCTTAGAACAGTTACATGCCAAAGATATAATGCCTTGCAATGTTTGATGCTAATAGCTAAAGGTTCTGTAGAGATTAATCACACTATGCAAGGAGTGGGACAACTTATTTAGTTTACAATAAAATACTTTAATACTCACTTTTCAATATACAATAATGAACATCTTGGAATAAAATAATATGCCCAAACTGGTAAAGTATCACTGAAGTGAATTTTCTGATGACCTTGTATGGTGTAGATTACTAATATCCAGTTTGCTAAGGTGGCTGTGCTCTAGAGCGATGTCAGACTTTTCCAAAAATTGCAGATGTCTACACACTTAATTAATTCATTGCATGAATTTTAAGCTAACATTCATATTGTTAAGTTCAAACAACTAAACTGTCTGTGAATACATTCTATTAATCGCTGATCTGCAATGTGGAAAGTTGATGAGACTACTACCGGCATGCCACAAGGAAAAATAAACAAAAAGACCACTTCATGTGAGAAGGGATGGTTAAGCCTCTTGAGAAGAGATCCATGAATCTTCATTACCACTATGAGTGGGCGTCATATCAACCACTAGAGATTGGCTTGGATCACATGTGATCACACTGCAATTCTAAATCAATTGATTATTTTTTCTCTTGAGAAGAGTGTGAATAAAATAAATCGGCACTTAACTGTAGTCTAGATGGAAGCACATGCAAGTCTTGTGTCTGAAATATGTTTCATGATTAAGGCAGAAATTGTGTTTAGTGTGATTCCATTATTGACCCTCAGCGTGCATGCGCAAGAGGGTTATAGTAGTTGTCCTGTCTGTTTGTCTGTCTGTCTGATTAGGAGAATACTGACAATTAACAGTTGATTTAGGTATGAACTTACTCAGGATGAATATTTAAGACTTTTTATTGTGCTACTTTTTTAATTTCGGGCTAATTGTTGAGAAAATGTGAAGCTTTCAGCTCCGCGGTAGGTACCAGCTTTTATGGGCAACACCCCCTAGCGTCACGTCATAATCACGTGAGCAAATAAAGAAGTGAAATTTCGTGTTGAAAATGCATATCAGTGAGTGTTTCTGACTAGTTTAGCTTCTTTTCTTATGAAGACAGCATTTCCATGTACCATTTTCATTGGTCAAGCTATTTTGATGCCTCATTAAAATAGCTAACAGATTGCTTTTTCTTTTGGAAGGAGATTATATTGTAATAGCTAGGTAGTGCTTAATAGCGCTGAGGGTTTGCACCTTTGGTGCTTCATTATTTCATAGCAACCAAAAACTGCTAACTCTAACCTGCTCGTCAGTGCTTGACCTTCGTGGCTGTTGGAACATGAACTTCATTTTCATCAGTTGAGAGATCTCCACTCTCTTGCGGCAATTAATGCCGTTCAAGTCCAAGACAACATCTCCGACCTTCACACCTCTCTTGTGAGCCACACTCTTGGGCTTCACATAAGTGATGGTGATTGGTGGCTGGCCTCCAGAGAGGTGGAAGCCAAAACTGTCATCATCCAGCCGACGCTGGAGTACTACCTTGTGAGGACCTATTCAGAAAATAGAAATACATACATAACTATATTAGTTAGTGCTAAGTCAATAATTCTCAGGAGTAAAGAAACTATTTTATTATTCTTTGCCCTTGCCAGGTTATGTTGTTTAGGTGTAGTTTGGTGTATATGACTGTCAGCACTCTATAACTGCAGACACTATTAGCCACTTTTTGTGGAGCTACGACCAGAATTACATTATTAAAATTGATTAGAAAAAATAGTGTAGCCTTTCTGTGCATAGGAAGTACTGATAATATGTAAATACCTGCACCAGGGTTTTGGAGTGTCAGATGGACCTTGTCTATGGTTGGAACTTCTGCAATGATAGAATGGATGTAAATTTCTCAATACTGTACATGGTTTTCTGCTTGTACCTTGACTGGTTGGGCTTGTGTGTTCAAAAGCTGTCGAGTATGCTTTGGATCTGTCTTGGGCTCTGTTGTTACTCCGTACCACTACTTTATCTGCACTCATATCTGCTTTTGGCTGACTTGCAGGTGGGTTTTCAACTTCTCCATCTACTACATCCTTTTTCTCATCCTCATCCTCCACTTGTTCTTTAATAGGAGCGAGTTGTGCGCTGTTAGGGCGACTTGGCAAAGTGCTGCGCTCGTAGTCAGGCGGAGGAGGCTCAGGTTTCTTTTTTAACCAATTTCTGATTCTATCCGCAATGGATTGCCTCTTCCTGCTCGAGCCATCCTTTTCCAGCTATGAAAAAAACAAAAAAAAAACAGCGACTTTGCTGAGTAAACCTATTTATTGCAACTTACCTCTTCTTGTTCAACAGAGAAGTGTTTCTTCCTCCCTTTTTTCTCGGGCGGCATAAGCTGTCCACTTGCTGCGTAGTTCTCCCTTTCAATTACGGGAAGTGCCAGACCCCCTTTCATCCCAAAGTCCCTCAAACTACCTCTGGCACCGAAAGCCATCTTTTCCTTCGCCTTCAGCTAGCAGCCACACCCCCGAGTATTTCGGCAAATGCAGCCCCACCTCTCCTATTGCAGGTGCTCCTCGTGTGGTCTCTTTCGCATATTCATAGTCAATGCAATTTCAAAGGAACCATTATCGTGCAAAATAACACCCCCAATCTGGACAAACTATAATAATATGAAGAGTGAAAACAGAATCAGATCAGTTTAATGATTCATTTTGACTCCTAGCTGGTGTGCAACAATAAGAGCCACAAAACATAGATGGATTAGAGAAGTGTTGGTACTAAGATTCAATGCATGAAACTATTACAGAAAATTTAAGAAAATAAAAGTCAGGGGAAAAAAAAGTTCATTAGTGCAGTCTGGTTCTTTGGTCCTAATAGTTTGCCATAATGAGAATATGACAAATAAATGAGGCACACAGACATACTGTGCGCAATAATCCCTTGAAAAACAATTTAAAAATATTAAAAGAAAAAAGAAAAAAAAGAAGGCAAAATTGCTAAGACTGAATATTGAGTGAATTCACAGCATGGTGCCTGTAGCAGGCTTGTCTTGAATGCGTGCTAGCATGACTTGGGCCTTGGACTGTCTCGTTCTAGTGTTCGTACTATGCTCAGATGAATTGCCATCCAAATCATCTCTGGATCCTCCATAGTTGGGCTTTGACCTGAGGTTGGACTTGTTAGGGGCACCTCTCTTTTTCGGCCTATACAATAAAACTCGTGATATAATACTTTCATCATTAATAATAGATAAAGTGTATATGAACCTGTTGGTTTGCAGAGCACTGCCGCTGTGTAAAGCTTCCAGTAAGTTGTCCAGTACACCCACTGCTTCTTCGTCCTGTAGTTCCAACTTCTTTGTGCCGGACTTGGCAGCACTTCGTTGCTTCTTGGCCTGTTTAGCTCTCTCCTGTATTTCACAACAACAATAATAATAACAACTACGACTAACACAACAAGAACAACTAAAACCGCTCTTTTATTCTTTTTATATAAAAGGTGAAACAGCAAAACAAAGAACACTAACCTCTCTCTCTTTCGTGAGCCTCTGCTTTTCCAGCTGCTCTCTCATTTTGTCATTCTCCTTCTTTGCTCTCTATAAAATAGAAAAAAATAAAATGAAAGGAGATATCAGAACAATACACAAATGAAGCATCAAAGGTGTGAACCCTCAGGGCTAGTTACTATTACAAAATCATCTCAGACCATTACAATAATTTATTGGCTATTTTAATCAGGTATGAATACAGCTCGAGCAATTAATAAGAGAAGAAGCTAAACAGGCCAGAGACACTCACTGGTAAATTATTTGCTCACGTGATTACAACGTGACAATAGGGGCATTACCCACAAAAGCTAGTGTGGGGCCCAAGACACCTAACAAGCCCGGGACAGAGACTTATGTGTTTGCGTGTGACTATGTTGTTTATGCAGACTGTGACCTAGAGTAGCGTGTGCAAGTGTTCACGTGCAAATATGTGTGCAAAAGTGTCGTGTGCATCAGTTCTGTATTTAAGGAAGTGTATCAGTTTTGGCGTTTTGGTTCTGTTTCATCTTCACTATTCTGTGCTGTGCTACTGTTTGGCAAGATAAGATTTAAAAACCTTAACCCTGTCCACGGGAGATAGCTACGGTTGTGAAGACACGGGATCCTGGTGGCAGTACTTCAAATTATTATCCTGGAGAGGTCTTGGCTTAACCCCCGAGTAACCCCCACAGCTAGTACCTACGAGGAGCTGACAGCTTCACACGTTTGTCGTTCTGAGACTTCATACCTAAATCAATGGTTAATTGCCGTAATCTAAAAATCAGAGCATGACAGACAGACAAACAGGACAATACTATAACCTTTACGAGCATGCACGCTGAGGGTTAAAAAGTGACAAAAACTGCAGCACCCAAAAGGTGTAAACCCTCACCTCAGTGCTACTGATCAATAGGTGTAATCCCTCAGCTACTGATCACTAGCTATAGCATAGTATATATTTCTCAGACCAAATTATGCTTAATCAGGTAACGACACTCAAGCAGTGAAAATGGCAGATGTAAATGTTGTCTTCATAGCTAAGCAAGCAAGAGACACTCACTGGTAGTTGCCATCGTAATTCAGCATAAGCAAAACTACTGGCAGGCAGAAAGAACTTAGTTACAATGTGACTAATGAGGGTGGGGTGTTATTCACAATGTGACTAATGAGGGCGGGGGTGTTATTCACAATGTGACTAATGAGGGCGGGGTGTTATTCACAATGTGACTAATGAGGGCGGGGTGTTATTCACAAAAGTTAGTACATACATACATACAGATTGCTGTTTCTCGAAAATCAGCTTGAAAAAAAAAAGTAGCACAAAAGTTGGTCTGAGTAAGGTGCATGCCTAATTTTATGGTTATTTGTCAGAAATCTCCAAAATCACGTGATAGCAGGACGAGTATGAGACAGTATGTATGCGTGCCTGTGAGACAGTATGTATGTGTGTGCCTGTGAGACAGTATGTATGTGTGTGCCTGTGAGACAGTATGTATGTGTGTGCCTGTGAGACAGTATGTATGTGTGTGCATGTGAGACAGTATGTATGTGTGTGCGTGACAGTATGTATGTGTGTGTGTGCATGTGAGACAGTATGTATGTGTGTGTGTGTATTGAGTAGTGCTGCCTGACAGACCCCTAACTTACATCAAACTCTTTACAGAACTGACACAAGTCCCCAAAGAACTCATCCATTGGGACTTTCTTGCGATCAAAACAGTAGAACTCCGCAAGCTCATCGTATTTTTTGACCATGAGTGTGAACTGATCCTGAACTTTCTTGAATCTATTCTCCGCGTTCGAGACCCACCCATCCATGATCTCGTAGAACCGGTCGTTTGACCCCTGAGGGACCTTATGGTGATTCAGTTCAGACTTGATTTTAGTGATACCAGCATCCATTTTCTTGATTCCACCCGTCACCATTTCCTCAGACGCTAGACAAGATGAGAGCATAAATATCATAAGTCACTCTGTGAAGATTCTTTAGAATTTTCTAACTTAGTGTTCAACGTATATACAACAGAACCCTCATCACCAGGCTTACTTCTTGAGGCCTCCTCGATGTTCCTAAGATCCTGAGAAAAGTCCATTACATCTGGAAACTTGTTCTCCACAACTTTGGCCAAGAAGTGGATAAGAGTTGTCTTCTGGTCAGCAGACTTGGTGCTGCCCAGCTTGGTTAGGAAGTTCATTTCAAACCCGTAAGACTGTTGGTTGCGAGATCCCGCATTCATGTAGTTCCCCATCAGCAAGACAAGCTGTGGAAGTAAAACATTTGTAAATGAGTTATGCAGGTCTCACAAAAACACACTAAAGTAAATCAGATGAAAGTGGAGGACAAAACTTGATGAAACTTGCCTGCAGCATTTTGGCAAACTTCTTGCTGGCTTTGACTTCTCTGCAAGCCATGACCACTGAATTCACACTCTAAATGTGCCAAAAATATAATATAAACTCAAGATAAATGTTTACACACCAGTCATATTGAACTACCTCAAAAAAAGAAAAAGAAAGAAGACACACAAACAACAACAACAACAAATAAACAACAAGCAAACACTTACAGGCTGGACATCCCCTAGCAAACACTTACAGGGTGGACATCCCCTAGCAAACACTTACAGGCTGGACATCCCCTAGCAAACACTTACAGGCTGGACATCCCCTAGCTCTTCATCAAAACGCAATTTGAAGAGGCTGCAGTCCAGTCTCTCTGGCAACCGCTTCACATCGCTCATCTATACACAAGCATACAAACACAAGAAGTAGCTAGATATCTACAATAACGAGGTTGGAAGCTTCAAACAATTAGAAAGCAAATATCGGAGAAAAAAGAAACTGATGTTGAGTGCTCATGTCTGTGACAGTGGACTCACCACAACTCCAAACTTCTCGGCATCACTGAGTTCGTCATACTTGTCCTTGAGAGCTCCCAGCTGTATGAGCTCATCCTTACTTGGAAGGTACTTTACAAACTGCTCTACCAGAAGTTCCGTCATCTTCTCTTCATCCATGGTGAGGAGAAGTTTGCGAATGTCATTAAAGTCCATCCTCATAGAACCCAGAATGAGAGCTACAGGTATGCATGCACACAAACACAAACACACATACATACAAATTTCATACACGTCGTGTGTGAACTGAGAATAGATTGCTTCATAAAGCTTGGGAAACTAACTGTATCACAACACGCCCACCATGTTATAATATTAGAACTCACATATGTTCTGTGCTGCCTTTCCATCCAAAACTTTCAACTCCTTCACTTTAGATACCTTCATCTTGGGAGCTGCTTCAACATCCACATTCCTCGCTGAGTAAGGAAGTAAAGATAGTCAGTACCAGTAGCCACAAGATTGATCACACACACACACACACACACACGCACACACACACACACACACACACACAAACACACCTCTGCCAGTTGCAAATGTTTTCTCCAAGTCAGTGAACAAGTCTGATGAAGCCAGGGAATCCTCGTTGGCAGTGGCCCAGAATGCGTTGGCAGAAGTGAGCTGTTGTTTGTTGAGCTAACAGAATAACAACAACAACAAACAAACACCATAAACATGATAAATAGTGGGTGTGGTGGCTGTGAAGCTGTTAGTTTGCAGGTAGTACTTGTTTGCATGCTGTCTATTAAGTTAGGGGTATACTTTATGACTTCTGTTCTTCATTATTCCCTGTCTACTTTCTATGTTTTATCTTACTCACTACCTACGCTCCATTCCACTACCTACGCTCTAGTCTCCATTCCACTACCTACGCTCTAGTCTCCATTCCACTACCTACGCTCTAGTCTCCATTCCACTACCTACGCTCTAGTCTCCATTCCACTACCTACGCTCTAGTCTCCATTCCACTACCTACGCTCTAGTCTCCATTCCACTACCTACGCTCTAGTCTCCACTCCACTACCTACGCTCTAGTCTCCATTCCACTACCTACGCTCTAGTCTCCATTCCACTACCTACGCTCTAGTCTCCATTCCACTACCTACGCTCTAGTCTCCATTCCACTACCTACGCTCTAGTCTCCATTCCACTGACCTTCTTCCAGTTTACTCTCCTCATCTGCACATCCAACTTGTACCTCTTCTTGTCTTTGACGCCAGGAGGGCCCATCATGGCCGCCCCTGGTGGGGGTGGAGCTCCAGGAACACCAGGAGGGGGAGGAGGGGCACCTGGCACACACACACACACCACTATATTTCCAGTACTCCTCAATATTAGAATATTCTCACCAGGTCCTCCAGGTGGGGGAGGAGGTGGGGGTGGAGCTCCCGGACCCCCCGGGGGAGGAGGGGGAGGAGGTGGGGGACCTCCTCCTGGACCTGGTGGAGGAGGAGGGGGTGGAGGAGGAGGGCCACCACCACCTCCTGGTCCCCCGCCACCTCCGGTCCCTCCACCACCGCCACCAACCATAACTGTGGGACGCAAAATAAGCTACACGACAACAACAAAACAAGAATGGCGGATGTTGGGCACCAATTGGAAACAACCAAACCTCTTCTTTGAGTTGTCTTATTTCACTGTCCTTCTCAACGACCATGGAGTCGTGCTTCTTCTGGATATCTTCCAGCCGTTCGAGTGCCTCGTGCAGTCTGGCTTCAGCCTCATTACGGTGAGTCTCTTCTTTACTAAGCTACACACACACACATACATACACGTGTTATTGAATAAAATACTACAACACTGGACACAGCTGCTGTCTAATAAACTGAAGTCTTACTCTAATTTCCAAATCTCTGATTCTGGCCTCTGATTCCTCTACTTTAGCTTTGTCTACCAGTCCCTCTAACAATACAACACAGCCATAAGAAATTTAAAGATAGTACAGTACTCTTTCTCTATGTAACAAATCATCACACTGCACACACACACACACACACACACACACACAGAGGACTAACCAATGAGTGGGTCTACGTCTAAACTGAACTTGTGGGTATAGTGGAAGTCGGGATCAATGCCAGACTTGTGGAGCACTATCTGAGACACACACTGGTCCAGCAATTTGAAGTACTGCGGCCTACACAAGTACATGCAAGTATAATATATAGAATTCTAAACTTACACAACAGGACACCATAGAGGAGTACCTAGGTGTGATCAAGCCTGACTAGGACTAGAACTGATGCTTAATCCCTCCCCTTCCCACACAACCTTTCAATTCTCTCCATCAGCATGCCCGTCTCCCTCCCTACCCCCAGCCTTTTCTATGACTAAAATAAACCAACCAACCCAGTGATCATCCCTGACCAACCCACTGTACCTGGCCCAGTGATCATCCCTGACCAACCCACTGTACCTGGCCCAGTGATCATCCCTGACCAACCCACTGTACCTGGCCCAGTGATCATCCCTGACCAACCCACCGTACCTGGCCCAGTGATCATCCCTGACCAACCCACCGTACCTGGCCCAGTGATCATCCCTGACCAACCCACCGTACCTGGCCCAGTGATCATCCCTGACCAACCCACTGTACCTGGCCCAGTGATCATCCCTGACCAACCCACCGTACCTGGCCCAGTGGTCATCCCTGACCAACCCACCGTACCTGGCCCAGTGGTCATCATCCCTGACTGTACCCTGACCGTACCTGGCCCAGTGGGCCCAGTGGTCATCCCTGACCAACCACCTACTGGCCCAGTGATATCCCTGACCAAACCACCGTACCTGGCCCAGTGATCCCTGACCAACCAGTACCTGGCCCAGTGATCATCCCTGACCAACCCACCGTACCTGGCCCAGTACCTGGTCCTGGCCCAGTGATCCCAGACCAACCCACCGTACCTGGCCCAGTGATCATCCCTGACCAACCCACTGTACCTGGCCCAGTGATCATCCCAGACCAACCCACTGTACCTGGCCCAGTGGTCATCCCAGACCAACCCACCGTACCTGGCCCAGTGATCATCCCAGACCAACCCACTGTACCTGGCCCAGTGGTCATCCCTGACCATCAGGAGATGTTGCAGTATAGACAGGAAGTAAGGATCAGCGTCAGTGTTAAAAGTGATGTTGCTCAACACGCGGAACACCTCGTGCGGCTCATTGAACTCCACTCTGATGTCTTGGAAACGATGCTGCAGCTCCTCAAAATCATTCTCTCTGTGATCCTCAAAGATATCCAGGTGTGTGGTGAGATCTTGTAGCTGGATGTCACGTAGTTTCTACACCCAGTAAGACAACATCAAACTGGTAACATACATTACTTTGAAATGCTGGCCACACCTTCCAGGTTACCAATGTGTCCAGGCACAGCGGCAAGTGGCATGACAGGTGGTGGGCATTGTTTATAAACCTACTATAGCAGCCTGCACACAGCAATGCCATGTGACTGAGCTGCTAACAGCCATGCACTAGGTGCTAAATCACTCCTGATGACACTTTACCAAATACTAACCACACATGAAAACAACAAGACAACACAGTTCCTCTTCCTCCCTTATCCATGAATGCCAGAATGTTGTTGGTATATTATGATTATTAGAAGACACGCCCACACAGACATGGATAGCTTGGGTTGGCACTTCATGTCATACAACAATTTTCAGACCCGCACTTCACTAGACTCTTTCCAGCTCCACCAACACACCCCCACACCCCTCCCCCTCCACTCACCGTCAATATTTCATCCAGCCCCCCTCTCATGAACTCATTTCTCAAGTGGACCTTGAAGTCGATGTCGTCCGGGGTGTTGACGATGGCGTTGATGAACTGGAGGCAGGCCAGCTGCAGGATAGGGTTGTTGGTCTTCTTCAGAGCAGCCAGGACTGGCTCAAACCTGTTGATGCCACACTGCTCACCGTTCACCGTCACTGCCTCCAGCACTCGATCATGACTGCACGCACAACCAGCAACATTGACAACCTTCCACACTAACCATAACTATATTCATCGTCTAGCGTTCATATTGGACTTTCAACACAAGATCAAATACTGAGCATATGGTAGTTATTTTCAAGAATAGGGAAGGGGGAAAACCCTGCACTTATTCCTCAGCTACTTTGGCTGCACTCACCCGTCAGCCACGAAGCACACGGCAGCCGCCACTCTGAGCACGTCTGCCATCATGTTCTCATTGAAGGGATCCATGGCCATCACAAAGATGATCAAACCTTGCTCGCTCTGCAACATCTTTGTCAGACCATACTGCAAACAAACAAATACACAAACAAATAAACAACCAGTGTTGCAATATGACAAAAGCTCCATTATTGAAAATGCATGATAGAAAATTCTTGTCTCCAGCTAACTTGTCTCCAGGTGAATGAATCTGTATCCTCTTCAACATGTATAGCAACCACATACCATCAACAGTCATTACCTCCTAATGGATTCATTCCATCTACTACTGAATGTCCAAGTGAGAAATTTTCCAGTTTTCCTTACAAACAACAACAGATAAACTACTACAACACACTAAGTAGACTATGGGAATGTATAGAACTCCCCAAACCCCAACTGATACTGTTAAGAGATGAAAGTTATGGCAATGGTTGATGTGAAAGTAGCTGTCCATGCATCGGACGAGCAGTAGCTAGGAGACTTGACTAGGATTGAACTCGGCAATGACTTCTCTGATCCACCAACACTGTAACTAGACCTGGCTCGCTGTATAATCTCAAGTGTTGGACTGTTGCCATAACAAATGTGCACTGACAGCTACTATGTCAGTCGATCACTTAGCTGACTCACTGTAATGGGATGAAGAGGATTCCATTGCAACGCATGGTCAGAACAAACTACAGACATTCCCAAGGCCAATCAGAAGTCTTTGGACTGGGAATTGCACACAAGAGTGCTGTGTCTATGATAGCTTAGCTATGCAACGAGTGAGCTTACAATGTCTAATCTGTGTGCATGGACAGTGTGTGTGTGTGTGTGTGTGTGTGTGTGTGTCCCGCAGTCTATGTAACTCTCTCTCCTGTCTCTCTCTATGTGTGTCTATGCAACTCCCTGTTTCTCTCTGTCTCTCCTTCCATGTAACTCTCTCTCTATGTGTGTGTCTCCCCCTTAGTGTAACTCTGTGTATATATATATATGTGTGTGTGCGTGAGGTATGTAGGAAACCATTGACATATGCAACCAAGTAGGTAAAGGAAGTCTTTGAAAGACATTCCAATTGGCCCAATTGGAACTTCACCTGTACACGAGGAAATGGAAAGTGTCCTTCGTAAATCATGTTGTAATTATACTGCATAGCACAAGTCTATTTGGCCTTCGTAAATATAATTATGAGACCAGAGGTCAATAAAAAAAAATAAAATAAAAAATAAAAAGCAAGCTAGAGCCTTGTATTTAAAAATCCAGCAAGATCTATGACACCAAGCTGAGGTTTAGCATCTGTGTGGTGAGTGGCTTGCTATCAGTGAGGTTATAGGATACTCATCCTATAGTAAAACCCTGAATAGCTTGAGGTCAGAAATCACACACACACACACACACACACACACACACACACACACACACACACACACACACACACACACACACACACACACACACACACACACAGAGAGTTTATCAATTGATGTACAGTGTAGTTATGGTGTTGAGGTGAGTTGCACTAGACAAAAACAAACTGGATTGATGAATTGTGATTTGAAGTGACAATGTGGACCACTCCATTCACGACGACTAGCACATTATAAAGAAACCAAACACTTCCTATTAAGATTTATAGTGGCTGGAAAGGGTCATCAGACAGGAACTCTAGTAGCATTGCAGTGGAGTAGCTCCACGTCCGAGGTCACCAGATTTTAAACACATTCAGTTCCGTCTCAAATATTGTAATTTATCTTCCACGAACCGGTCTAATTAAATCTAATCTAACCACAAAACACACACACATGTACAAACACACTCACTGTGTTATTCATGAAGGCTCGGAGACAGCGCACACACTGGTGCTGGATTCTCCTCAAGATGGCATCCTTGCCCTGGATGCTACCTCCACAGCAAGACTTGAGAATATGTAATAGAATGTCTAGGCCATTGTGCTCACCAAACTTCTTCACCCAGCTAACACACACACACACACACACATCCTTGTCAAACTTTCACCCAACGAACACACATACATACCCTTGTCAAACTTCTTTAACACACATACAAACTACCATCAATCTCTCTACCCAACCCAGGTATTTAATTACCTAATATAGACAACATGTGGACTACTCAAACAGTTTGCCAAAGCCACACCCTCACCTCAGGCCATTGGTCGACAAGGAAACTCTTAGCTTATCTATTATTCCGAAATGAACTTCTGAAGCTGACTCTGACGTGAAGTCAAACTTGTTCAGTTCCCGGACATACTCTTCAGGTGAACTTGGTCCATCCTCCTGTTAAAACAACAACAACAACAATCAATCAATCAATCAATCAATCAATCTAAGCAACAAATTATTCAAACAGGAAGGTGGATACGTTACATCAACTCAGAGACTTGTAACATTGGTGGTAAATCATAACTTCCTCTTGGCAATCAACACTTTCAACATGACCAGCTACACAAGTAGCAACAGGTGTGCAACAAGTGGAGAGCACCAGCCCCACCCATTTCAACTGTCATGATACGCTTCTTTTCCTGGCACATCCATGCAAGCCTCATCCTCACCTTGAAATGCATTACCTTAGCTAGCCCCACCCTCACCTTGAACTGCATTACCTTAGCTAGCCCCACCCTCACCTTGAAATGCATTACCTTAGCTAGCCCCACCCTCATTCCTAGCTCATGCAAGTGCAAAAGCACCAATATCAGTGAAGTTGTAATGATTGTGTGTGTGCATGCGTGCGTGTGTCATCACAGCTAATGCAGACTTCACAGAGATAAGACAACATTGCCCACAGCATGTCCCAACTCCATTTGCAGTTAACAAACTTTGTTCTCTCTCTCTATCATCCACAGACATTAGTCACAACAGCCAGTCAGATGGAACTCGAGAGGATAAGTATGCATCGTTAACTTAATCCCGAGAGGAATACAAACAAACAAAACCCACAGTCCATTTCCTCAGGTCTCCTGACACCCCCACACCTACCAGGCTGGACCAACACTGTAAGCCCCTCCCACAGCACCAACACTGTGAGTCCCTCCCACAGCACCAACACTGTGAGTCCCTCCCACAGCACCAACACTGTGAGCCCCTCCCACAGCACCAACACTGTGAGCCCCTCCCACAGCACCAACACTGTGAGCCCCTCCCACAGCACCAGCACTGTGAGCCCCTCCCACAGCACCAGCACTGTGAGCCTCTCCCACAGCACCAACACTGTGAGCTCCTCCCACAGTATCAAACACTGTGAGCCCCTCCCACAGCACCAACACTGTGAGCCCCTCCCACAGCACCAACACTGTGAGCTCCTCCCACAGTATCAAACACTGTGAGCCCCTCCCATAGCACCAACACTGTGAGCTCCTCCCACAGTACCAAACACTATGAGCTCCTCCCACAGTACCAAACACTGTGAGGTCATCTTACAGCACCAACATTCCCACACATCTCTGATAGGTCAAGAGTTCAGTGTACACATGTGCTATCTTGAGTATCTCGTAACTATCTCACCTCACTCTTTCTAACCCACGAGAGAGATCATAACTCATGGTTGACATGAGTCCAGAAAATAAAGCCAAGTCACAACCCAGATCACTTCCTACTATCCTAATAATAGCACATGTGGTTGCTAAGATGAATCTGGGCATCACTCAGTCTGTCAACTCATGAAAAATAGTTTTAGCTATTCTTTTTACAATTCTATGACTGCATGCATGATTCTAATTATAGACACAATACAAGCACATCCTCTACACACAGCTTTTCAAAAGTCATTGTGAAAAGTGGACAAAAAGCTAAGTAGGTCCCTGCCACCTGGATCAAGAGTTTATAAAATACATATTGGCTGAACTTTTTATAGTTACACAAAACATCAAATTTGAGTCAGGCTGCATACTGTGAGGCTAGAGGAGAAATTAGGGTTTTGGGGAGAGGGAGGGAGGGAAGAGGAGGAGGGGCAATGGGAGTAGCCGTTCAGATACATTGCTATTGAAAATATAAGCGGCATAGTAATCTATCACTGTAACTGGATAAAACTATTTTTGACATCAATATCTCCCAATGGACGACAATAAAGATCACATGATATATTTGAATACTAGCAATTTAGCTATGGCAGTCGTAAACCAACACATACAATAAATCTTGCCACGAAATTTATTCAATACGATCAATGTTTTTAGAGGATTGGAGTAGGAAACTAAATATCTTTTAGTCTGACATTGAGGGTCAATCTCAGGTCTCACACTCTATGACAGTGTAACTAGGATAGCTAGGGGTTAGCTTTCCAGCTATGTATACTGTTACCATAGCTGTGGCGTGGTGATCTATAGCCTTGTATAGAAACCCAACTCAAGTCTTTGCTTCTGGAATGGACATATGCTTCTGTTGGCATCTAAGTCAGAAATTGCACATACTAACTATATAATCAAGACAGTAAGAGAGCATAATGCCTCTGCCCTCTGCACACACACACCTATAGTTAATCCACACAATGGGCTGTACAGTACTCACAACTAGCTGCATTAGACACACCCCAGAAGGTCTGCTCTCCCCGACTTACCCCAGAAGGTCTGCTCTCACTGACTTACCCCAGAAGGTCTGTGATCCCTGCGAATCCATGCTCTGATCAGTTCTCTTCTGTCATGTAAGCTTTGGCTTAGAATGTGCTGTCTTCCTACTTCACTGGTTACATTGATGTCTTCCTGCAAACAAACACACATACATCTGTGTATTACTCACTGTGCATGTGAATCGCCAGGTTTCATGTATTCCTAAAATCATCACACAACTGTTTCTCAGTAATTTCACCTATGTGCAAGATTATTATTACTACTAATACTATTATTATTATTACTATTATTATTGCATGATGTTAAGTTAGCTAAGAGTTGATAAGAACCTCAGTTTCACTATCAACATCCACAAGGTTCTTTTTTTTTTTTTGTTAACTTACCAGCTGCTTTTTAACAAAAACAAAATTGTTTCAAGTCAAACAAGGATTGTTTTGGTAGACCAGAGAATACCAACCCAAAGTTTGCAGATGGTTATTTTACAACAGCTTCTAAGGTTTAACAGCTAATACTAATAGAGAAGCCCAAGCTGACTAATCCGTATTGAGTTCTTAGGTGAACCACCCCACAACAAGGCTGCCACACAGTCAGTTGAACTGTCTTCCAGCAATCACTCACTGTTATCTCAACCCAGGCACGACACTTTGCACTACAAATGACTACAAAGTGTGTGCTCTTCACTTGGATCGCATCGGGCATTCAGAATACCAAGGAGGACCTTTTGTTTACTAGAACCAATAAGCTACAATGGATCCAAAACTTCAAAAATGTGAAGGCATAGATAGTGACCAATAATAAAAAATTATACAGTGTAATAATAAAAAAAATGCTGTCGGTCAGGCATGACTTTGACAAACGTATCTGGAGTAGTTCTCTGCTCACAGTCACTCATCCCAGACCACACACTTCCTGGCCAGTACTGTAAACACCTCCACTCTCTAAGTAGTCAGGTCTCCAGCGTTAATGAGTCACAAGTGTGCTTGGAGTTGGATGTATAAATGTAGTCCAAAGCTGAAGCAGGAGTTGTGGACAAAACTAGCTAGAGAGCTGCACCAGAACTACAAGGCATGCATAGAACAAACAAGGCTGGTACAATGCATGATGATCATACCATACTCTAGTTGACTACAGATATATATTAGACTCCACAGAACAGCTTGGAGCTTTCTTAGAACTCACGAGCATAGCCTGAAGCTTGTCATTGATCTCCTTCTCTGTGAGGTTGTCCAACTTGTGCAGCTTGGCCTCCAGTTCTGGATCCAGGGGCATCGGCTCCGAAGCCTTTACTTTGCCCTTCTTCTTCGCGAACTGTACAAACCAAACAAAAGTAGTAAAATAATACAAGTTGTTGTAAACAGTGCACATGCCCGCCTGGCTCAGAGCAACCAACACATGCACATGGACAAACGTATGAACATACAGACACATCAGGTGAAGAAAGGTGAAGGGCTTGTTACAATAAACTTGTGTTTGAAATCCTAATGAATATCACCATGTACAATGGATAGACTATGACTCAGATGTGGACCAAGGGAGTTACAATCAATATCAAGCATGCAACAAATTAAAAAAAAAAGGATGGGTCCACAGGAAATACTGTCGAATGTAGGGCTATCGTCAAATGCCTAACAAAATTTAGAATGACAGCTTCAGCCATTGTATTGTACAAAACAGAACCATTTCTCTTTGCATGGTTCTTCCAAATCGCTTGTCACCGATTACATGCATCTTTCACAATACGCTTATTGTGGAGGACTGGCCACATCTTATTCTTAGCCCAGCGTTAATACTGATACCTTCTCTATCGTAAAACTGGACATAGTAAGGATCGGGGACTAACCATTGTGTGACGATGAATGAGATGGTGTCAGCTTTATCTTTCTTATGTCGGCTTTATAACTCTGCTACTTACTGAAGGTACATCTATCTACTCAGAATTGGCTCCTTTAACGATGACTCCTAACCTACAATATCCACCAATCACAAAGGACATCACGTTGCCTTCTATTTCTACTACTTATAAATACAACAACAACATTATTATTTTTTTGCTGAATATACCAACTTTAGAAAATATCAACAAAAGCAATAGCTGAACTTGTCCAGTTTTACTGCAAAAAGCGCATTCGTTATTTCATAATGTTGAGCAGGTCTACGATGAAGGATGGACTTAGTACTGAAACTGCTCACACACACACACACACAGTGAGTGATTGACGCCACAAGCATTACTATGGCAGAGATGTCTGCTGCCTAATTGGCCATTCCAACCTCTTCATGCACCAACACAACACACACTGTCAGGCCAACAGGCATGCCAAGTATACAAGGAGAGCCAACCACAACCACAGGAATTCACACAGGGAACCAACCAACCAACGCAACTCAGCAAATTCAACACCCTCTAATTATTGGCTTATACTTGGGTAATGTACAACAACAAAAACAACAACAACAACAAAAACAACAACAACAAAAACAACAACAAGTATAGCCTCCCCTGGTCTCCTGCTCCTTACCATACACAATTTTCTACCTCCAGCAATAGTTGTGACAAGACCCTGCCACCCACATGTCCCTACATGCTTGGTTGTTGCAACTCCAGGTCTACAGGATGTACTGGTAGTACATTATATAGGAGGAGGGACTTAAGCTTTCCTTACATCAACAACTTGCTCCTTCAGCATGTCCTGGACTTTTGGCCACAGTCCATCCATTACAAGAAACATGCTTCCTTTAAGTACTGTGTTACCATGGCTCCTATGAGCCCAGCCTAGTGTTGTCGTGTTGAAAAAAATGCACATATCGTCACCCTGCTGTACCAAATTTGACTTCGATGAAAAAATCATTTTCAGATATTTAGAACAGAAGCAGCTTGTGTCTAAAACCCAACCCTTCATAGAGTAGCCAATAATTTCACCAGCCATAATGCTGGAGTTGATGTGGATTACAAGTATATTAGCGTGTATGTCCCACATACGTGTCCACATGCATGCATACACATGTAGCCCCCACCAAGGCATGAATCAGTGGTTATTTAATTTAACTATGTAAAGGATGTTTCATCAACCCTCATTTATTACTGTCCCATAAGCGGTTAAAAACCCTGTCAACTAAAAGAACAACAACAAACAATTATACCCAGATATATACAACACAACAACAATCAATGACTAGATGGTCATGCTGTAACCCTCATGCACAAGCGCACATAAGGTCAACTACTGAAACTCAATACAACATGTTGTTTCCCTCACTTACCAAGCTGTGCCTCCTGTCCGTCATTTTCCCTGCAAAGTGTAATAGCCACACACAGATGTAGGAGGTACAGTGCACAGAGGGTACCTGCTGCTTGAACTGCCCAGCAGTTAATATGGCTAGGTGCACTGCACTAGAAGAAATAAAACAACAGAAACATTGTAGCCCAGAAGAATCTTGACAAGGCATGTATTTCACATTCCAAGCAGAGTTGGTAAGCTACAGCTGATACCCCCAAACACACACAAGACTTGATAAACTAAATGAATATAAAAAACCAGTTTTACGACATTCATTTTCAAACAGCCGGCCCAGTACACTTTTTTCCGAAGAGTTCGATACACAGAATCCCTTTTCTACCCATAATTTACCTCCCAGAATGAGCTAATTCAATGCCGCCTTTTCGCGGGGTTCCATCCACACACTTACCGATTTAGTTATGTCGCGAACTGGCGGGAAATTAACTTTGGAGAGGCAATCATTGGAAAAGAATAGCACCAAGAAACTACTAGAATTGCAGTTTAAGTGAATAGTCTTCTTAAACAAACACAAAAGCTAATCGGGATTTCACTAATGGCTGACACTAACGTGAATAAGGCTTGCCAAGCAATATTTTTAATAACCACACCCATAACCTTCAAACTTCTCCAAACTCCTCCTCCCTTGCAATGTTTTTTTTTGTTGAACACGTCGTAATGTATAGGTAATAGGCCGGGTGCTCTAAAAAATGGAGGGGAATTTGAAATCACTTGGATGGTAGGCAATTTCACCTATTGCTTCTGCCAGTTTTATTTGCATTATGCCGCAGGTACCTAAGTGAAGAAGGAGTAGTTCAGTGTAAAAAACAACGCCAAGATTGCGGGTATAAAGATGTTGCGTCTGTAGCTCTTGAGGTATGTGGTGGATCTTACTGGAAGCGTTACTTGTCAGGTTTGTTTGCTAATCCCAGATGGACCTGAGATCAGTTGGGGCTCCTTCCCTGCCAGTAATGGCTGCCAAGAGAAGACACCAACTAGAGGGGCCACTAATTCTGCAGCTTCAAAAAGTGAAGAATGTGGCATTGTCTCCCAGCAAACAGAATTCTCAGTCAAGTAAAAGATTTCTTCGACTTGAGCTCACTGATGGCCACAAAAACATCAGTGCTATGGAGCTGCAAGGACCCATAGATCAGTTAAGGTATCAATAGGTGCAATGGTGGCTATGGGAGTTAAAGTGATGCAGCTATTCGATGTGCAGCCTTGATACACCACCAGGAACGAAGATCAAAATCAAGGGTAACGTGGAAGTGGCTAACGGCTTTCTCCTTCTATCAAAGTCTTCTGTGAATGTGCTTGGAGGCCGAGTGGAAGGATTGTTAAAGAAATGGCACACAACTAAGGCAAGTGAGCACCATCTTGCACAGCTCAGCATGTACAGTACATATTCATAGTACCATTATTCACAATCGACTCATGATTTCTTTATTTTTTGAACTATTGTGCTCCTCCCTCTTCACTGTGTAGGTGGTTCCAGATAACCTTGGCAGAGTTGTTGAGAATAATGAAGAAGGTCCTCCTCAGTTTGTAAAGTTTGGCAAGTCTGGTACAGTGTTGAGCAGTTCATCAGGCTCAGTCTCTACTAAGCAAAGTGGACCATCGATTCAAAAACCAAGACAGTCTTCTCCAGCAAGAGAGACTTCAACGAGGGAAAAAATGGAGTTGCCCTCAAGTTACTTTGCTGAAGGTGCATCAAAGAGAAGAGAGGATGCCCCCAGTACTGTGAAGCATCAGGACCGCCTTGTTTCTGGAATGCAAAATTTGTCCACAAATGATTCAGGTGTTGTGGATATTGAAGCTCTGGTCACTTCAAGTGAAAGAAATCCAAATTTGGAATCCCAAGGTGTTAGCTCAGCCAGAACTACTAGCTTGAATATTAGCAATAAGTCTAGAAATGCCTCTGGACCCTTAGCTCAGATATCCCATGGTGAAAGTGACAGAGAAAGAGGCGGCCGAGGACGAGGTAGGGGAAGAGGTAGACACAGGGGTGAAGAAGATGATGACTATAGACAGGAAAAGAGGAAAGGATTTATGTTGTCTGATTTTTTTAGTCAAAGGGAGCAGCAAGGAAGGCAGCACAATGAAGTTCAACAGCGTGTTGATACTGTACCTAATCAATGGCCAGAGCTTCACACAGAATATGTTAGGGACACAAAAGATGGAGGTGAAATTCATGGTGGAGGTCATGATGGCAGTGTAGTCAGTGGAGAAAGAAGTGGCAGGGAAGGGAGAGGAAGGGGTAGAGGTAGAGGTATGCCAAGAAACCGGGAAACAGAAAATGTCTCAAAGAAAAATTGGAATTCCAACGAGTTTTCTTCTGAACCTACATCAAGAGATCGGCAGAATAGCCTTCATGACAGAGACGAGACAAGTCATGCTAGGAAAGGTGGAGACAGCAGGAGACAAAATATCCAGCAATTTGACTCTTTACCCAATCAAAATTACACTACTAAATCTAAGAGAAGAATAGACCCTCAATCAGAAGTCACTGGGACCAGTGGAGAAAACAAAAAAATGCCTTCGGAATTGGTGCATGACAATGCAGATTACAAAGGAAATTCTTCATTTCATCACACGAGAAAGGAACATAGAAGATATGAGCCTTATGGAAACAGGGAACAACAAGAAAGGCGTGGCCACAGAGGTTACGGGACTGAAGGTCGAGGTTCCAACAATGATGAGGATAGCAATAAAAGTGGAAGAAGAGAAAATAGCGAGGGACGTCAACATTTTCGGGGTAAAGTACAGCACAGTGATAAACATAGAGAACACAGGGGTACAAATAGTGACAGGAATTACGGGGAGGCTAAAAGCTATGAGCCACGTTCTTTATCATCGCAGCATGGCACCTCCGATTCTTCATCTCGACGTGCTGTCTCTGTCTCCTCATCAAAAAGTGACTTTACGGGATCCGTATCACGATCTAAAGCCTCGGGCTCATCAGGTAACAATACTTCAAGTTTATCACAGCATGCCTCTGGTACTACCGTACGACGTGCCTTGAGTTCATCTAACTATGACACTTTAGGCTCATCACAGCATTCCTTCCCTGCTTCTACACAGCATTCCTTCCCTGCTTCTACACAGCATTCCTTCCCTGCTTCTACACAGCATTTCTTCCCTGCTTCTACACAGCACAAAGTCTCAGGATATGACCAAGCAGCTTCACAAAGAGGCCTCCATGACACACCAAAGAAGAATGATTACAAAACTAGTGTGTCTAGTTCCTCAAGTAGCACAGCAACCAAAGTGGACACTGATGATACGTCTCATTGGGACTTTTTATATCAAACTGGTTCTTCTAAACCTGCTTCTGCAACTAAAGGAAAAGTGGATATACTTTAATTATTGTATTAATCTGTATGTGAAATATTTTTAAAAAATGTCATTATTTTCCTATGAAATTGTTAGTAATGCGCTACAATTGGAGTCGTGGGAAGTCGAGTCTTCTATGATATGAATGCTGACGGTTGTTCTCTTACTGGAGAACTTCAAAAGTTATTTGGCTACCGTACTTTTAAGTCAGACTTACAGAGAAGGGCGGTGACTAGCGTTTCCACAGGTAATGAACTCGTTTCTTGGTCTCACCGTGGCGAAATTAATTTTAAAAAATTATTATTTTATTTGTCGGTTTTAGGGAAACAAAATGTATTTGTGTCAATGCCAACAGGAGCAGGAAAATCTCTGTGCTACCAGTTACCAGCTCTACTGTTCAGTGGAGTTACAATTGTATTGTCTCCTCTAATAGCTCTCATTGAAGACCAAGTCACCCAGTTACAATCTCGCAACATAAATGCAGAGTCACTGAACTCTAAAACTTCCAGTGCTGATCGCAAAAGAATACTGGAAGATCTACACCTCAAGGTGCCCACTATTAAGCTCCTCTACATCACTCCTGAATTGGCGGCTACCAGTCACTTTCGCAGTGAGCTAGATCGCCTTCACAAATTTCATAAGCTTTCTTTGGTGGCTGTGGACGAGGCTCACTGTGTGTCTGAGTGGGGGCATGATTTTAGACCAGACTACTTGAAGCTAGGAGAGTTACGGGAGGCGTACTCATCTATTCAATGGTTAGCCCTGACTGCCACGGCCACTGGTCGAGTGCAGAGAGACATCCTGCGCTCTCTTCACATGGGGCAGGATACAGTTATTTTCAAAGCTGCTTGCTTCAGGGAGAATATTTTTTATGATGTGAAATTCAAGGAAATTCTGAGAGATCCACTACAAGTAAAATATATAACCTATTATAACCTGTGCCACTGTTGAATACTGCATCATGTTTTTATGCATTTTAAATGTTTTAGGATCTTAGTAAGTTCTTGGCTAAAGCCCTTGGTCTTGGTGCTCTGGCTGGAAGGCCATCGTCTAAACAGTCTTGTGCAGGTTCAGGGATTATCTATTGTCGAACTCGTGACGGCTGTTCTATGCTTGCAGGAAGGTTGACCAATAAGGGTATCTTGGCTAAAGCATATCATGCAGGTACTACTACTACTACTACTACTACTACTACTACTAATTAATAATAATTTAAAATAAGTACCAAGGGTGACACAGCTTCTATGCATGTAGAAGCATCAAGTGTTAATTCTGAATTTTGTTTTGAATGGAATCACTTGGCAATGAATACATTGTAAGTTGTTCTTCGAGACTGAAATGTGAGGGTTCTATTTTGTGTTTGTGGTTTGTTGGCAAAAATAAACAACAAACAATAAACAGCCGTGTGTGTTTTCTAGGTTTACCTGCTAAGGAAAGATCTGAGATACAGCAGCAGTGGATGGAAGGCATTTGTCCTGTCATTGTGGCGACTGTCAGTTTTGGAATGGGCGTTGACAAAGCGAATGTTAGGTAAATGCCTCAGATGTGTGTTCTATGTGTGAGTTTTTAACCTTGTGTTAATTAAAAACTTGTGGTATCATGCTGATCCTCTCTAGTGTCATAGACTTGGTCAGTTGAAGAAATGGTGCCATCACTAGACGTGTGTGTGTTTGTGCTTGCAGGTTTGTGGCCCATTGGACAATGCCCAAGTCAATGGAGGCCTATTACCAGGAGTCTGGTCGAGCAGGAAGAGATGGTCAACAGTCTTTCTGCAGAATTTACTACTCCAAGTAAGGGCTGTACTTCTTGGTCTCATTATTTAATTCTTTCCCCACCTCTGTGCCCAGGTCAGATAGAAATGAGTTGGTGTTCCTGCTCAAGCAAGCGGCCCAGAAAAAGGTGTGCCAGAGCTGGGTGACCCCTGGTGATTAACATTGTCTTTATTGTGTTATGCTTGTCAAAGAAAAAGAGAGGTTACTCGGCCAGTGGTCAAGGAACAGTGAAGGAGGCTACCCAGAGGTCATTTGAGCACCTTGTGGAGTACTGTGAGAAGGCCAGGTAAGTTAAGCTGTGTGTGTGTGTGTATGTGTGTGTGTACGTATGTGATCAATGCAAAGTGAAATATCCACTGCACTATTAATGAGTGTTTAGTTCAAGCATTAAGTATGAAATAATCCCAATAAAGAGCACAAGTACAAACACTGCATACGTCTGATGCACTTCCAGTTATTCCATGATTTCATGCCCACACTCAACAACACTGCTTGGATATCACTAACATTGTCACTTTTAGAACTGGTGAAAGACTGCAAAGCTATACCATTAAATTGACCCAGCCCTCCTTTTCCCTCCTAGTCTTCGAGCGGTACCTTTCTTCGTGTATGGATATGATTAACTAAGTGCTTTTACAGCTAAATTTGGTGGTCAAGCTAGCCCTATAACATAACAGAATTGAATTTTTACGCCTTACAGGATGTGATTGTTTTTCCAACTGTAATACTTTGCCATATCTGAGTATGTAAGCTGGATTTTGTTGATCAATACATGAGTAATTATATAAACACAATGTTGGACTTATTTCATTGATTGTACATACATCATATCATATAGTTATAATCAGAGTCTGAGAGACACGCAATGTCTGACCTCAAGGTATCATGATAGAGTGCTGATGTACAAACATGTGTTGCATTTGTATTTTAATCTGGTAAGTATCACCACATTCACAAACTGTATGAAATCCCCTTTTTACCTTACAGAACTTAGCTGAGTGCGTTTTTGTTTGTTCTTATTTAGTTGCAGACATGCTGCTATAGCAGACTATTTCAATGACCCCAAACCACAGGTAAATTTATTATTATTATTATTATTATTATTATTATTTGTGAGAACTGAATAAACACACTTTTCTAACAATGATCACTGTATGCAAAGTTTGAAATAATCTTTTGTGTTTTGGAGCACAAACGGTGAGCGAGCCAGTCTAGCGGCAACAGTTCAAACAACAACTAGATTTATACTTGGCTTCATTATTACATGAGAGCTGTATTCAAAACTTAGCTATATTAAAAAGGCTTCATTTATAGAAATTAATGTTTATAAAGCCTACACTACCAAGTTCGGTAGTTTCATTTTAGAAATGCAAGTATAATAGTTAACAGTTAAGTTTAGCTAACTACTACTAAATGCTTTCTCACCTATTTAATCACTTCTTCTGCATTTACTTGTTTTTACTAGTGAAGTATCAACAGCTCTGGACAACAAACTCTCAGCTACTAACACTGGCCGAATTAAAAAATTCTGGTAAAGGATCTTCAATGCCATAATGACCACTGTCTGCAGTTTCTTAAAAAAAAACCCCAGCTTTATTATGAAACAGTTTTAAGTTCTTACTAGCAGAAGAAACTGATGCTACTTTTTTTCTTTTTCTTTTTTGCAGTTTTGTTTGTTTGTTTTTTGTTGTTGTTGTTTTTTTTGGAGAAAAATCACCCACATGTGCGGTTTTACATGAGTCAGAGTGTGATATGGCAAAATATTTCATGAGCAGGCTAATTTATTTTCATGAGCCAGAGGCAAGTGAAAATAAAGCCTGAGAGTGAAATAGCTATCCACATCACCCTGACAAGTGTAATAAGCTATCCACATCACCCTGACAAGTGTAATAAGTGGTTTTATTCCTTGCTAGATATCTTCACTGAAGTAGTTTGTACTAGGACCAGTAATTAATTCTAGGTGTGAAATTGGCTCTCTAGGAGCTCCCCACACCCCCAACCAGTATTTAGTAGCTGCTCTAACCTGGTTGGTTGGTTGGGTAGGCTTCACTAGAGGAAGGTAGCTGTAAAAACCCAGAAAACTGGTAAGCTGGGGGGCCCAGTTGGCTATAACTACTAGGGGCAGTACTGCCATACTGCCATGAGATAACACTATGTGATAACCGGTCAGTACCTAAAAATAACATAGTGAAGATATCTAGCTTGGAATATATATATATATGTGTGACCGTCTACGGGAAAACCGGGCACAACGCGGCGTGCGTAAATATCTAGAAAGGATCGATCGAATTCTTTAAAATGTATTGTTTCAAGCCGACGGAAGGGAACGGTTAAGTCTATTATAGCGGGAACGACTTAAGCTACGACGATAAAACTTGGAGAGCTCAATATCTGGACGCCGACAACTCTGTAAGTGCAAAAAAAAATTTTTCGAAGGGTGCCGCGTTGTGCCTGGTTTTCCTGTAGACGGTCACATATATATATACTGTATTTGTACCATAGTTCATTCAGACTGTTCAATTAAATCTCTCAATTCGCGGTGAATGTATTTCATACCACATCCTAGGTGAATAAGTGAACTATCCAATCAAAAATTAGTTTTTATACGTTTTCTATAGCCTATAGCCATGGTACAAGTCAATTGCAACACTATGTTCAGTCAGTACGGGATTTACACAACCAAGGGCCAAAGGCCCGAGGAGAGTGTGCATCCCATACTGACCTCCACCTTGTGATGTAATCTATATTATGTATAACATACCCAATTTTCAATTGTTTGTAAGGGTAGCTGTTTGACTTCTATTATGGAGAAGTGAAAAACAAGACCCAACATCACCTGTAACTATCTCACGCAATTCATTTGTGCACAATAAATATAGCCTCATAAAAATATTAATTAAATAGCTACTTTCAAATTCTGTAGTGTATTCGATTGTGTGACTATTGCAAAGATCCTTCCTCTACCAAAAATCACACCAAAGATGGCACTCAACTGGCCTGCAAGAAACCTTCCATTAATGCATCAAGTAGCTATGGTCATCCCGACCATTCACTGTATGGTGGAGGAAGATGGGGCCACAAGCAGTGAGTGTGTGTGTGTGTGTGTGTGTGTGTGTGCATTGCAGCGTGCTACATTTCCATGCAACAGGTGTGGCATGTGTTACATGTGCATGGACCAAATGGTGTGTGTTATTTGTTACACTGACTTACCTTTGCATTGATGTAGAGATGAGGAAAGTGATTCCGGTGATGAAGGCAGTGGTCATAGAAAAAGAGAGAGTCTGTTTGGTTCAGATTTCTTTGAGTCAGAGTTTAGAAAGAGAAGACGTGTGAGTGTTCCTCGCTAGTTGTGTGGCATGTGTTCATGGAATGTGTGTGTGTGTTTGCATGTTTTAAACAGCGTGGTGGCAGTAGTCCAGATGAAGTGGAAGTACCGGGTTTGTTATTTAATGTCCTATATATAAACTTGTATTTAAATTGTGAACACTTCTATATAGGCGCTGACTGCAGGTTAAAGGACGCATCAAATACTACCCACATCCCAAAATTGTCCCTGAAGGTATCCTGATGTTATTTAGAACCAAGACTGAGGGTGTTATTTTGTTAATTGGGTTTTTAATAAATGGTCCCTTTAATTAAGTGCCTAACCAATTTGGAACATGTACGCCTGAGCCCCAATTGACAGCTAGATATTGCTATAAAACCACTTTCATCAGATCAGTGGCCTGCTTCTATCAGAGCCTTGCAACTTGATGCAAAACTTAGTAATAATTTATACTACTGGGGGAGAGGAAGCTAAATTGGTGAATATTTTGTAAGAGGCCTAACACAACTACTTATATCTGGGTAGAGGACACAAATGCTTGATTCTTCCTCATTCCTTACCTTAGCACCCCCCCCCCCCCCCCCCCGCCCAAAAAAAAACAAAAAACTTTTGCTTCTAATTAAGTTTTGTATCTATAAATAGTCTGTCACACTTTTTTTGACTTGTTTGACTGTTACTCAGGTCAGAGTTCATTGCCTGGAAAAACTGTCCAGTGCACTGCAGACCAATTTGTCTTCACTTCACAGTGGGTGTGCGCGAGACCCGATGGATGCAGCCATTGATATGGAGTACGATGTCTTCACTGCGGTAAAGAGCTCTCAGACGTACAAGCTACGGATCAATGACTGTGTTAGTCCAATGATTCTGTAATATTCTGTACCAATGGCTTGTGTTGCTTGGTTTGATTTTAGGAGAAAGAAATTAAATCCTCGACGAAGAACTGCTTGTTGCATTCTAGTTTAAAGGAGGCAGTGCATGAACCTCCTGAAGTAGATCTAGCTCAGTCTGAACCAGGACCTTCCACCAGTCTAGGTCCAACTCCAGGCTTTGTCAAAGCATCAAAACTTTACACCTCAGAAAATTCACATTCTAGCAGTGAATTTATTTCAAGTGACATCCAGTTACGTCGGGACTGTAATAGTGGTAATGGTAGTAGTAGTAGTAGTATCAAATACTCCATGTTTACACCTGCTTCTAAGCTTTTCTTAGAAGCCTCAGAAGCTAAAAGTACTTCTGACAGTAGTATAAGTGAGAGAGAGAGTAACAGACGGCAGAGTAAACATGAGGATGAATTCGGGAAGTCAGTCTCTGACTTTATGGACAACTTTGATTACGGTGAGGAATACCGTTTGCCAGGCCAAGGAGACAATGGTGGCCCTGAAACACCCCCTGCTAATTACGGCAGTGCCACTGAACAATTGGAAGACAGTCTGGAGGAGCAGGAAGAGAATATCTGTGTAAATGACGAACACATGGAGGATCCTGTGCGCAATGAATCAGCTCATTCCTATAGAGCTGAGTGAGTGGAAGAAGGCATTGCAATGCTGCAATTCATTCAGGTGTGTGTGTGTGTGTGCGTGCGTGTAGGAAAGTAGAGAAGACCAGGAGTGACTCGTGTGAACAAGACTTCTCATTGTCAAGTCCAAAGAATTCCATCAAGTCCAAGACTAATATTAGTGCTCAACAGGTAAGCTTAGTGCTTTTTATTATTTATATTATTATTATTATTAGATTGAAACTTTCTCACCTAAAGGGGTCTGGAAAAAAGCAAAGGAAAAAATGTGAAAAAATCTTAGTTGTTGCCAGGGAATCGAACCCCTGGCTTTAACCACCAGTGCTCTAACCACTGAGCTATGACAATCCTCGACCGGGGTTTGTCGTAGCTCAGTGGTTAGAGCACTGGTGTTAAAGCCAGTGGTCCTGGGTTCGATTCCCCGGCAACAACTAAGATTTTTTCACATTTTTTCCTTTGCTTTTTTCCAGACCCCTTTAGGTGAGAAAGTTTCAATCTAGTTTTTATGAAGGGTCAGAACTTGATAATAATAATAATAATTATTATTATTATTAAATTATTATTATTACTGACTAAGAATCTCAGTGCTTTTATTTCACAGGGATTCTCCCATATTTTGGTGCAGGGTTATCATATCCTCTCTGTTTAGGTTGTTGCGTCCAAGAACAGCTTGTTGGGACTCGACTTCCACGAGCCATCCCCTCCACCTCGGCCACCGAGCAAAGCAAGCCAGTTACCCAGAAAACTGATGAGTTCTAACAAGAAGAAACAACTTGCTGCAGACACTGTGGTGAAGCATCTCAATAGTTACTACAAGGCCAAGCAGATATCTTCCAAAGTAAGCCACCGGCGTGTTCTAGTTATGCAACAATCTCTCGCTGCTTTCTGATTGTCAACTGATAGTTTATTACAATAATTCAAATTTAACCCTACACTTAAACTCCTGAGGACCTCAGCAAAAAAAATCAAACCGTTGGGTATAAATATTATTGTGTATAAATAGAGAAATACATGTATAGCTGTGGTTAGAATTACTACCACACTTGTGTATGCCTTCTTGATTAGACTGCATGTTTTTGTACACTAATACCTCTATTTTAGTATTGACATAATGCCACCTTCTAAAAATAGTAGTTTCTCCTCACTATTCCGAGCTACTCACCAACCCTGAAATTCCATGTGTGGTCCAGTCTTGCACTGCCACTTAGTCAAACTCTCTGCATTTCCAAATAATTGACATATAATATTCCAAGCACAACTATGTGACAGTATTTGTATGTTCACTTGGTCAATTTTTTTTTTTTTTTTTTGCAGGAATTATTTAAGAGATTTGCCAAGAGAGTGTCAGATTATGTTTTGATAGAGTGGTCCAGAGTGAAACATGACCTGGATGGCGAGATCAAGTCCATTCTCCATTCTTACTTCAGCAAACACAAGGCGGTGAAAGATGGTAAGGACTTGAGAAATTTGGATTTAGTGCTTGTGAAAGATAAAGATTCGTAAAAGTATTCGTCATTTTGTACAATTTTCACTAATAATCATTTCTCCTGTCAATCAACCAATCAGATCATTGCTCTTTTAATACTATGTTAACATTTTTCAACACCTCAATCCAGAGGTTTTCAGAGGGGGGTACAGGTGACCAATAATCAGGGGTGCATCCAACTTCACCGAGTTCATGGTAGAGTTCAGTCTGCTCCTCAGATTTCATGCGGGGAAATGCTCGCGACTTAATGACGTGGAGCAAGATATCTCTCACATGCTGTCCTTGACTCACTAACTCCACCCACTGGGAGAGAATCCATTCCCACGACTCTTGGCTGTCTTCTTCATCTTTCTTCAAGCATGTGGGATTCAACTTGTTCGTATTAACGATTAAATATTTTACATGTTCTTTGAAAAACTTGAAATAAGTGGATGAAACTCTGACCAGAAGTTTACTTTGACTCCAGGAGACTCTTAGCTTACCATCATTGCTGCCAAATAGTCTTTTTGTACTGCTGTTGTCGTTATTCCAACCCTGAGCCACTTCCACTAACCACTCTAAAATAAACTTCCTTGGTGGGTCCATAGAGTCATACTGGACTGGTCCTGAAACTAGTCCACTGCCTGTAGGATGTAGCAGCAAAGCTAGTAGAATTACATTCTGTTTACATATTGAAAAAGAAAAGAAAAACAAAACACTCAGTATCATCAACAATTGTGTGAGTAGCATACAATAAACTAACCATTCCTCCATCAATTTCAGCCAAATTTGAAAGCCGTTTTGCAGCAGCCGATTTTGCTCGCTCAGCGACTATTTTCGACCTACAATATTAAATGAGATGGCATGATCAGGCCCTCAACCCGTATAATCTTGACTTACTTCATATCATTGTTGTCTTGTAATAGCCAAAATATATCCTCTGTCAGGTAGGATGCATCCAACGAGTGTAAGGTGTAAGTGAGATTATTTTCAGGCACGGAATCATTCAACACTCTATGAATACGAGACAGCGTAGCAAGTAGGGCGTGGTCACATGTAGTCTCTACCTACCCAAAATTTTATACCCTAAATGTAAAATTAGTGCAACTATTTATCTGACTAATTTTTAAGACATCCACAAAGCTATTGTGCTAAAATTAAATTGCCTCGTACATTTACCAGCTTATGGAAGACACCAACTGACCTCGTGCAGCTTGAGCCTTGTCTGAATGATGGGAGATAATGTACTGCCTCAGTTGGTCCGGAAGCACAGGGTTGGCCAACAGAGTCTAAGGAAGAATGAATCTTACTTTACATTAACACAAGATGACCATTCTACAGGCACATGTCTACACATACCAAACTAGTAACTTGTATCAAGTGAGACATTCACACGTACACAAAACATGTTTTCACAGAACCTTGTCATGTATTCGTGACACTGAACAAGATGTTCATGTTAATGTGTTACACTACATGTGGAAATGTAATTACATACACCTTATAGAGACTCAGTGTTATGCAGTAGCACACTACACCACTTAAAATACTGCTTGTTGTTGTGTACGTTACACTTAAATGAAGATGTTAATCAGTAAATATCACAGATGTGTGCATTATTATTACAAACCTGTAAACAGTAGTGCAGAGACTTGTGAACCAAAAAGTGAAAACTTGCTTCTTCCTGATCAAATCTTACAGCCAGTGACCTACCAATTTCTTTAACTCTGTCTTCCAACTTAGCCACAATAGAACTCTTCGTCACATGTTTATTAACCTGAATAAACCAAGTGCCCCAATCAAAACTACTAACCAAACATTTTTTGCCAAATGGCATACATTCAATAGGCAGTGGCATGCATGGACATGGCATGCAAAGTATCACCCACAGTGAGATAAGATTTATCAATGAATGTTGTTATCACCAGGAGCGCATCATATAGAATTTAAAATGCATCACACCTTCCGAAAATATTGGACCCAATCCAACGCTCTTTTCACATCTTCCGGTTTCCAGTTGGCAACTTGAGGCAGTCCGCAATCTTTTAAGATTTTCACAAATACTTCTGCATTCTCATAAACAATGCTTACAGAGTGCGTCATGATTTGACGCGCACCTCAACATCACGCATGCGTATTCAAAGCCAGCTAGGCAATTTATTGGTTGCCGATTACTACAGCAACGCCGGCATTGCCATGATACGGACAATTTTTGTAACCGGGCGGGTCAACCAAATTTCGTACATATCGCCATTTGGTCCCCGACAAACAACCTATCGGGTACCTTATCATGGCTATTGGCTCTGTTGGTGTATGCAAATGGTACTTCGCCATTAAGTGCCAAAATTGTACCAATGATTTGTGTATAGAGGGGTCACGATGTTGAGTGCGCTGATATAAGAGAAAAGATAGTGTGAATAATACTTGACCCTCTCTCGCAGTCGAGTAGCTAGGACTAGGATTCAAAATATGTCTGTCTCGAACGACAAAGTGAATCGTGTAAAAACTCTAGTGAAGAATTTCCAAGAGCAGTTGGCGAGTTTACTAGTTCCTCCTAACCATGGGGTACGTTTTTCTGAACTCTTCGTAGCCTAAATTTAATTTCTTTTTTCCTTTTCAGGATCATCTATCACAGGCAGAGAGATCTTCTCAAATGTACCTAATCAATTACTTAGCTAATCATCATGTTTTAATCTTAAATATAATAAATGTATATTAGAACCAGTATTGACTCTGCTCAAGTAGATTCAAAGCTCGTGGAGATTTTCAATTTGTCAGGAAAAATGGCTGACATTGTTAACATTGACAAAGACTCAAATTCTATGGAGTGAGTAGGTTACAATAAATCACTTGAGCCACAGAGTGTAACTTGTGTGGTTTTTGTTATGGTTACCGTGAATAATTTTTTTAAACCACTCTGTGGATAGAGTGCCATTCCTTGGCACTATACATGGCAGGTTAATTAGAGGGTAGGTAAGGGAAGTGTGGTTTCACTGACACAGAACTGTTGCTGCTGTCTGCTGCTCATCTTTACAAATCACTTTTTTCTGTTTTGTGTCCCATTAATGTGCAACGTGGTAATTGATTATTTGTAAGGCTTCATTTGTTAACAGTGAACTTGCATTGAAGGCAAAACAACAAACAACTTATCTAGTATGATAATTTCCCTAATATTCCATTTGTTCACGCAAATATGGCAAGGATATGTAGGCTTATGGCTTATGGTGTTTGTATATAGGTTAGAAGAAGAGGGTACCAATGCTGAGGAGAATTCTGCTGGTAAGGCTTTGCGTCCGGGACCAGTGATGGTGTGTGGACCTCCAGGAACTGAACCAGTTGAGGGACACTCACAGACACGGTTCGACAAAGAGGAGTCACTGGTGTACTCCAGAGTGTCCCTGGACATGAGCATTATTCCAGGATATATCCATAAGTCTGGATCCCTCAAGAGTATTCCACCCAAAGACATGCCTTCTGTAACTGCAGAAATATTTGCTAGACCTTGGTCCAAGAAGAGGTATGATAGGTTCATAGTCATGTTCTGGTGCGGGTGCAGCTCAAATGTCCATTGTTACTCATCTGAGATTTTACAGATTGTTTTGACTTAGAATAGTATACCTTCTGGACAAACTACATGTATTCATAATTTACAGATTTTGTTCATTTCACTTTAGTAATTCAATTTTAGGTAAAGTATTTCTAGTTTGCTTCTTCTTTTTTTTTTTTTTTTTCAAATTTGTCGTAACAGATTACTATAATGTATTGTTGTTACCCCAGAACCTTGCGGAGTAAGAACAATGCCAAATATACCTACTCCTCCAGTTCTTCATTATCTTCCCGTTCAACTTGCTCCTCCCCAGTGTCTGATGATACCACAGTTTCATTTGAAGGGGACTCCAGGAGCCCTTTTCCTGTCCATAGACTTACTCGTACTCGAGCTAGACTCAAGAACAAAAGAGGCATAAATAGAAGTCTTTTCAAATCAAGTGCAGCTGCTAGTTCTTCAGCAAAACCCAGAGAACAGAAGACGGGAAAGCAAGACAATACCAATCCGTTGAATACATCTGAAGGTGAAGCCATGAAGGTTGAAGCCATGGAGGTTAAAGCCAAGCCACATAAGAAGGTGAAGAAAGAAAGAGCTAATCAACCAGCTTCTAGGGACGACAGAGTTGGATGCCATCCTGATAGTGATTATTTCGTTACCGCTGAAGATGATACAGTAAGTGCTGCACAGAGAAACGCCTCATTCAAAGCCAATAAGGGACGCACAAAAACAGACCTTTTTGTCGGTGCAAATGATGTAGACAGCAATATCATAGCTGCCAATATTGATATTTTTACCAGTGCTGACCAGAGAATGGCCAGTGGAAAAGATACGGAGCCAGCTAATACTGTTCATGATTTTAGAAACACGAGTGCTTCAGTGTTGAGCAGAAACCCCAGCGATAGCTCTTTTTCCTCTGTCTACTCCAATATGCCACAGTTAGTAGATGACCTTCAGGATACTTTTAGCAGAGAATCTACAGCACTGAATAATGAAAAGGACAAAAAGAGCTCTGAGAAGCATGATAGAAGAATGCACGTAAGAAGCAGTAGTAATGAGTGCTCTTTTGATCGTAGTTCCAGCACTGAGCCTGTGTTTGATCATGAAAACAAGATTCACATGAAACTGCGCAAGAAACCACAGGTTCTAGTTTCTAAGCTTAATCTTGAAGAAATTCATCACAAGAAGTCAGTTCCTTCTTCTCCACCTCCTCTCATCAATCCAACCATCTGTGTCACTCAGGTAGATGATGAACTAATGCAAAAGGAGTCTATTTTAAAGACAAGTGCTTCAACAAGGATGAGCCCTTCCCCTCGCAAAGGTAACAGAACAACACCAGAACGTCAATTGAGATCAGCAAAGTTACACTCTGCTAGTAAGCGTGAGACTTCATCCAAAAAGAATCGAGACCGCTCAAAATCTCCTAAGCCTGACAAAAGTAAAGATGAAAAACATTCTAAAGAAATAGAGAGAAGTCCTCGGAAGGTGATAAAAAAGGAAAACACAGAAAATGTATTGATTTCTCACCATATAAAGCCACCTATCGATGAAGTGACTGTGGAGATAGAAAATGATATTTCTTCTTGTCTGTCTTTGCCAGAACCCAGCTCAAATGTAGTCAACAAGGAAGTATCAGTCACACCACATGCTATTTCTCCAGTGAAGAAGACACCTGTCAAGGCCAAAAGACCCATCAGCCAGTCTCGTCAGAACTCTGACAGCGACTTTGACGAGACACCACAGAAAAAAAAGAGAAGAAAGATCATGGAAAGGTGTAGCTCTGAGGATGAGGAGCGCCCCATTGTGACACCTAGCTCCCTCACTGTTAGAGTTAGTCGCAAGGCTGCGTCTCTACAGCTATGCTCGGAAGAGCCAGAGGCGGAAGACACCTCTACTCTCATGGACTGGGAGTCCTGGGAACAGAAGAAGAAGAAGGCATCATCGTATGATGCTAGCAAGTTTGGAAAGATGAGCAACGCTACTGTTGCCAAGGAGGACACAAAATCTGCTGTCAAAGATGCCAGTAATGGGACCAATGCCATCAAGAATGCCCAGAATGTCGTCGAGGAAGCCAATGACAAAGCCAGAGAGGCCATTGACAATAATTCTGTTTCCAAAGAAACCAGTGACAACAATTCTGTATCCAAGGAGGAGGCCAGTGACAGTGATGATAATGTTGACAGTGATAACTATGGCAACAATGATCCCATGGAGACACAAGACTCCAATGCACTGTCCCCAATTGTTGCAAAGGAAGTTTCTAATAAAGAGGAATCTACTAACAGTAGCTGTACATCTAGACAAGCTTCTCCTGAAGAGCCAGATCTGATACCCTTCAGCAACAGTCCCAGTGGCAGTGCAGAGTACACGGTGACCTTTGAAGGTGTGAAGCCAGACGATGAAGAGGTTGGTTCAGAGCAGGAGGAGTTTCCTACAGAGATCAGTTGCACAGCTTGTGGGATTAGTATTCACTGGGCCAGTCAGCATGTTCACAACCACCCTCGCCTGGAGGTCCTCATTTGTCAGGTGAGTATTTTAGTCAGTCTGAAGTAACAACAATAATTAACCCTCAACACGCATGTGCGAGACGGTTACTGTACTCCGTTTGTCTGTCAGTCAGTCGTTCTGTCCCTTTAATGTGCCAGAATTTTTTGTTTCGACTTTAATTTTTTCAGAAAAAGCTAGTGTTTGGCCATACGACTGTAAGCAATTGTTGGTAACGCCCCCTATAATCATGTCATACTCACGTGAGCAAATAGCTTCTTTGCTGCCTGCTATAGTTTTGCATTGCACTATATTATCAGGGGTTTACAGGAGTACTTGGAGTTTCCCGTTGAAACTACTGGTGAGGTGGTGTCACTTGTATGTTAAGCTTCTCATATGAAAACAGCATTAACATCTACCGTTTTATTGCACGAGTTGCATATAAACTTGCTCAAGCTTTACATATCAACTTGCATGAGCTACTTATTGACATAATCACATTGATACTACTTCAAACTAATTATTCTTTTGGTCTGAGTAACAACTAGCATAGTAACACTAAGGGCTCGCACCCTGGTGCTTCATTAAATATAGGGGAGTAAAATATAACACAAGTTACAACAGACGTGGGATTGGGAGGGGTGCCAGGTATGCTTTGGTTGGCTTGTGGTTTTTGTGCCACACAGTGTAAGAAATATGTTGTGACACTTGTCTTTGTGTCATACTCATGTCCTCTTATATACTTGTACTCCTGAGGGAATAGGTAACAAATGTATTACTACTACTACTACTACTACTACTACTGATAATATTTCTACAAGTTGTCCTGCCACATAAGTGACACTAAGATTATTGTCTAACAAGTGACAGTATTTTGTGCTTACGTAATCCTTCTTTCAATCTTATGTTCTGTTGTGCTTTTTTAGTTTGCATATCCTATTTGTCTATTTCCAAGTATTTAAATTTTCTGAAATCATTTCTTTGTGCAGTAAACTTGAGGAACATAAAGAAAACATCATACATTACATAGCATGTCTTCTTTTCTTTCTTTCTTTCTTTTTTAACTCTCTGTTTTCCTGCTTCATTATCTCTTGTTTGTGGGTAAAGTAATATGCCACTATGAAGTAGAATAATTCTTACCATTAACCTTAAGTCAGTACACTGAGCATGTGTAGATCAAATTATTTATTCATTTATTTGCCCATTTTATCATCATCATCGTGCACCTGACAGCTTTATGATGATGAGCAAGCTAGCTCGCCCAGCAAACTAACAATTTACATGATACATGTCATCAACACATTTCACTTTTTGTAATTCAACTATGCTTTTAATCCTGTGAGCATATCAGCTGATTTATTTGTAGTTGCTGTTGTTTGATTTTTATTAATTGTGATTTATGCATCCAGCATTTGTTTCTAATAAACTTCAGTATATTATTATTATTATTATTACTATTATTATTATGTTGCTTGTCTTTGCATGCAGCGGTGCAAATTCATAGTGAATAGCGGGGAGTTTTCTTTGGGAGAAACCAACGAGGAGTACTGTTCTCTCTGTGGAGATGGCGGAGATATTGTTCTTTGTGATTTCTGTGACAAGAGTTTCTGTCAGTCTTGCATCGCTAGGATATCTGGAAAGGATCATCTTGATCATTTGCTGGTGGATGAAGCAGCTCAGTTTACGTGCTATATCTGTGATGGAGAGCCTCTTCGAGAGGCAAAAAAAATATTCCGAAAGTTTTCAGAGCACCTGAAGCGGTCCAAAGTTCCTTCCATCAGAGCGTGCTTTAAAAGGAAACTGAAGTCAGCAAAAGCCAACTCTAAGGATAGCGTAGTTAAAGACGAGCTTACTGCTAGTAAAGTTGAGGAGTCAAATGATAAACAGAATGACGACTCAGATTCCAAGAAAAATCAAAAGAAAGGCAAACAGTCCTTACGGAGCAAAGCCGATTTGACCCCGGCTATTGTTGAGAATGATGACACGTCATCTGATGACTGTCAAAATGGCAGGAAGTCTCCTGAAGTGCACACTGATGATGTCATGTCTGATACCAACCTTGGTGATGAGCTGGCCAAGAGGGAAAAGAGAAAGAAGCAATTGAAGACTAGAAATAAAGATCAGAAAGAGGAAGAAAATGGGCACAGTAGTGAAGAGGATGAAGATAAAAACAAGAAGGAAGATGCAGGTGAATCCAACAAACAAAAAAAGAAGATAAAAAAACGGCGGAAGAATTTGTTGGTGAGAGGCTCGTCCAATATTTCTAATTCTGGAAGCTCCTCCTCATCTTCCTCTAGCAATTCTGATAGTAATTCCAAGAGTTCGGAAACAACAAATTCATCTTCCAGTTTGTCGGGAGATGAATCTGAAGAGAAAAAAAGAAAGAATAGCTCATCAGTCCCGTCGGACGAGGAAGTGAAGAAAAAAGATGCCAAAGCCAAGCGGAAGTCAAGAATCGCCTCATACACTTCTGGGTCAGGATCTGATTCTGATGAAGCACTGCAGATAGAAGTGTCAGATCACTCCAATAGTGTCAAGGAAGAAGGCATTCTGGACCCTGCAGATGACAGCTCCCTCAAGTCAGTCGAGTATCGTATTGCTGGAGACTCGGATGATAGCTTGGACTCTCTTCTCACCTCTGATATCGAGCTTGTCCAGCACAGCAAGAAGCGAAGGAATCCTTTGAAGACTGTTACGAGTAGTGACGAAGAGAGCAATTTAGAAGAAGAGGAAAAGAAGCCAAGGAAGCGGAGGACAAGAAAACGCAAAATGGAGAGCAGTTCTAATGACTCTGACAGTGACAACTTTGTAGATGAGTTGAAAGGACGCAGTAGAAGAAGGCGGAATCGTCTCAAGAAATTGCTGACGTCAGACTCTGATGATGATGATGAAGATGAAGGGAGTAACAAGGATGAAGATGATGAGGGAGATGAGATGAATGGGTCCCAGGAGGACCCTAAGGGCAAAAAGAGGAGGAAGATACGCAAACTCATTGGAGAAACTAAGCTAGCTAGTGAGACTAAGCAGGCTCTTCAGGAGGAGAGGGAAAGAGCAGAAAGGCTTAAGAAACGCAAGCAACTGGTGGAAGATGGAGAAGATAGACTTATTTTGGAACAGCATCCAAATACCAAGGAAGTGAAACTGGAGGTGAGAAGATCACTTGTTCACAACTTAAAACCCCACCAGAGGGAAGGGATTAAATTTCTCTATGATTCTTGCGTGGAGTCTATGGATAGACTAGAAGCTGGTCGGGGCACTGGAGCCGTACTTGCTCACTGCATGGGTCTGGGCAAGACTTTACAGGTTGGTCACCACTAAATGGTTGGTCATTACTAAATCACAGTCATTATTTTTTGTGATTTAGGTGATTTGTTTTGTGGATTCATTGCTCAACAAAGAGATAGTGAACAGGGTCCTGATTCTGTGTCCCATTAACACAATCTACAACTGGAAGTCTGAGTTTCTCAAGTGGATCAGTTTCAGGGACATGGATTACAGTGTAAGCGTATGAGTTGGCACAACCTGTGATTGATCCACTCTCTGCCATTTTGATTTTATATAGTGTGTTGTGTCAGTCATGCATATAAGGTTGATTTTAGTGTTCTTTATATTTTATTTTTACGTCTTTGTGTATCTTTACCCCCCATTTGATTATTGGGTTTCTTTAGCTTTACTTGATCAATGAGCCAAACATTCAAGCAACGTTGCGGAAACTGAGGAAATGGTTTATGAACGGTGGAGTTTTATTCATGGGTTACGAGCGTTTCCGTAATATGGCACTCTGCAAGAGGACTAAGAGAGCCAAGCAGAAGGCGGAGTTGCAGAAGTTCCTGTTGAACCCTGGCGCTGACTTGGTGGTGTGTGATGAAGGTCATGTGATGAGGAACTCCAACTCCAGCACTTCCATCAGCATCAACAAGATCAAGACCAGACTCAGAGTCGTGCTCACAGGGACGCCACTGCAGAACAACTTGCAGGAGTGTAAGTCTTGTGTCTCTTGCAGTGGTAGCATTAGTTATGAGTTGCTAGTGTAATGTTCTCGAGTAAATACTTATTTGATTATTGTGGGGGCAGGTAGCAATAGCAGCATATTGTATCTATCTACTAGTAGTGTGCTTGATAGCGTGGTGATTATGAGTTAGCAAACCTGGCCTTTCCTAATTTGCACTCCTTTGTGGGGCGTGGTGATATAGGGATCTTGGCAGGTGGCATTCCATTGGCAAGCTATTCTCCGCTATCACTTTTCTGCACAATAAATAATTAATGCTAAGCATTAGCTTCCAGTGGTTTCCAAATACTTGTTTACGAATTTATGGGCATTCCTGAGATGTTGACAGTTTCCATTCCCAGTCATACATACTGAGAAGAAAGATATATCACATACAAAGCAATTTTTCTTTACTAAAGAATCTTACTCACCAATTATGTGGCTATTACAATTTTTAGACTACACCATGGTGAACTTTGTTAAACCAAACCTGCTGGGAACCTCTAAAGAGTTCAAGAACCGGTTTGTGAACCCCATCACTAACGGCCAGTGTAGAGACTCCAGTGCTGAGGACATGCGCATGATGAAGCACAGAGCTCACGTCTTGCACTCACTGCTCAAGGACACTGTCCAGGTGTGTTGACAGTTATGAAACTGAGGAGCTCCTGTCGTTTTGTTCTAATGACCATTCGAATTGAAGATTTACCATTTGTATTAATTAAATGCACTGGTTTAATTAAATGCACTGGTTTAATTAAATGCACTGGTTTTGTAACATGATAGCCTATTCAAATGAACCCATCCAGTTCAATAATTACAAGTGTATGTATGTATGATCTAAATGGTGTTGTAGCCTGAGATTGAAGACTTTTTCCTTTGTTGTGAAGTTGCACTTTTGTAGCCTTTTCGTTATTAGATTGACACTTTCTCACCTAAAGGGGTCTAGAAAAAAGCAAAAGAATAATGTGAAAAAATCTTAGTTGTCGCCGGGGATTCGAACCCAGGGCCACTGGCTTTAGCCACCAGTGCTGTGACATATCACATCTCCTGCTATTTACCTCTAAATTTACTTGTGTTTCTTCTTAATTTTTAGAGAAAAGATTTCCTAGTTCTTACGAAGACGCTGCCGCCAAAGTTGGAATATGTACTAAATGTTCGCTTGTCTCCAGTTCAAGATGCCCTCTATCGCCGTTACCTGGATAATGAGAGGGGCTCTGGGGGACTCAAATCTACTTCTCTGTTCTCCACCTTCGCAGCCTTGGCCAAGGTAGGGTGATTGGATGGAGTTACTTGTCCACTCACATTTAGGCACAACTGCTGTCTCATTCATTTACTTACAACTTGTTTGGCTTTTTAGATTTGGAACCATCCATGGGTGTTAAAAATGGACGAACATCGTAGGCAAGAAAGGGAAGAGCGGATGGAGCTGTACGGCCTGAGTGATGATGAAGAGGATGATTATAATGATGATGACAAGACTCTTGGTGGGTTTATAGTGTCGGACAGTGATGAAGATGTGCATGAACACCCCAAGAATAAGAAAAGTAAAAAGGTAAATAAAAAATGTACATATACTTTTAAAATGTTAGCCTCATTCATTAAAAATAATCGAATAAATTTCTCATTCTTTTAAATGCTAAACGTTATCTTATGTTTATAACACTCTCCACTCGTAAAGTATGTATTCATGCATATTATTATTATTGTTGTTGTTGTTATTGTTATTATTATTTTATAGCCTATGAAATCAAGCCATCTCATGCCAGAATCCAGTACTTCACAGTCTAACTCGGTATCTCGCACGCCCACTCCCTTGACACCAGCCATGCAGAATGGCCCCCCGAACTACATCTCAATCTCCAGCGACAGTGACCCAGATCTTCCCAAAGTTAGCATCAAGCCTGAACCCGGCATCGCTAACACTTCTAACGTAGCCAAATCTGCAGCATCAGCCAGAGAAAATGGGCGTACTCAAGGAAAGAACGGTGCTGTACAGGAGCAAAATGGAGGAAGAGATGATACACCCAGCAAAGTTAGTTTCATATAGATAGCATGGTATAGGCACAGGGGTCAAATACTTTGACAGGGAAGCAACTATCCCTACAAACCCCATCCTAATAGCATTTTTTATTTTTTTATTATTATTTATTTTTTATTTCAGCCTGTGGTGTGGTATGATGACCTGTTGGGTGATAAAGCAGATGAGAAGCTAGAGATGAGTGGTAAACTGGTCTTCCTGTACGAGCTGCTGGAAAAGACCAGACCTTTGAAGGAGAAAGTGTTGGTCTTCTCCCAGAGTCTCCTCACCTTGGATCTCATAGAAGAGTTCCTGAGCCGCCCGGAATGGGGGGACTACATCCGTGCTGTGGACTACTGTCGGTTAGATGGCTCATCTGGAGCTGATACAAGAACTTCCAACATGATGGAGTTCAACAAGACAGGCAATGACAGGTCAGAAGAGCTGGTAGGTGGGGTCAGGCTGGCTGGACAAGATGAATAGTCTGGCTTATCTGGCAATGGTTGGGCTAGTGTTACCCTCCCCTTGTCTCCTCCTCCTCGTCCTCCTCACCCTGCCCCTCCTACCCCTTGCTTTGTTATGTCAGATAGTTAATGTTTTATGCTGAATGCTTTGTGTGATTACATAGGTTGAGACTTTTTTTGATCTCCACAAGAGCTGGCTCTCTGGGGGTGAACTTGGTGGCAGCTAATCGTGTTGTCATATTTGATGCCTGCTGGAATCCCTCTCATGACTTGCAAGCTATATTCAGGACATATCGCTACGGGCAGACAAAGCCGGTCTTCATATACAGGCTCTTGGCACAGGTGAGCCGATAGAAGTGGGTGGGACATTCTGATGAGCAACAGTTTGTGTTTATTAGGGCACCATGGAGGAGAAGATTTATGATCGCCAAGTGACCAAGGAATCTCTTTCCATGAGAGTTGTGGATGAGAAGCAGATTGGTCGTCATTTTACTGCTAATGACTTGTCTGAATTGTTCCAATATAATCCAGCCCCTCCCCCGGATCCTGATCCCACCAAATCCGAAGAAGAAGAGTCTATTGAAGTAAGTTTTCCTTTCATTTTAGTTGAGTGTAGGTGGACTGAATTTAATAGAAGAGATAGTTGTTTTTCCCCTTTCAAGTTAATCCGTTGTTGTTGCTTTTATTTCGAAGAGTAACCTTTTGGAATTTGTTGTGATTGTTGCTGACTATGCTCCAAGTCTCAGCTAGGTGGTATTAATTTTGGCAAGTCCGAGCTGGCTGTTGCCCACGGTATGTATGTGTCCTTCCTCTGGAGCAGCCTTCTGATGGGGGGTCCCACCTTGGGGTTAAGGACTGGGCTTATAGTGGCCTAATTCCATTATTTGTACAGGAGGAGCTGTGGTGTCACTGTGGCCAATAAAGCTGCTGCAGCCAACAGCTCCAGGCTAGTGCCCTGAAGATGACACAAATGTTGGCATATCCCTTCTCCCCCTTTCTCAAGTTACATTATACATACAGTATCTTGCTGATGTCTGCAGTCAGGCCTGGCTATACCCTTCATTTAATTATGTTAAATTACCTTAACAGTAACAGTATGTTGTTGCAATTATTGTCCAAGATTCTGTTGTTGATATTTCTTGTTGTTTGTGATTGTTGTTGTGTTGTGCTGCTTAGAATGACATGGTCCTGAGTGCAATCTTGGAGAAGATCAGGCATCAGTGGGTAGTGAGCTACCATCGCCACGACTCCTTGCTGGAACATATCGACCAGGAGGAGCTCACAGAAGAAGAAAGGAAACTTGCATGGGAGCAATACAACCAGCAGATGACCACGGACAATGCCAGGTTAGTGTAGGTTGTTTTTTTTGTTTGTTTGTTTTTTTGTTTTGTTTTTTGTTTTTGTTTTTTGTTTGTTTGTTAGTTTTTGTTGTTTTTGTTGTTGTTTTTCATTTATATATTTTTAACGATATGAAACTGGCAGAAAGTTGTAGTACCGATGTGGTGAAACTAATCTGTATTCTGGTCCTATTTAGCATACACTTTATGAGAATGTAATTACATACATGAACTTGATACGGTGTATCCATCCACATGTGAGTACATTGGAATGTTAGACGTGTGAATGTAGGGATTGTCTCTTATAGTGTACTCTATACTGTTGTCTCAGGTACAATTTGGAGGTCCTGCAGAATAGCATATCCTCTGTTGGTAGCACCACAGCTCAGCCTCACCCTGGAATGGGCCATCCTGTCAACATGATGGGTCTTTCCACCGCCGCAGGTCCTAGCCAAGTTAGACCTCCCCCACCTTCTTCTTCTGCCAATGCTAGCGGGCTTCAACTCAGCCATTACGACACTTTCAAGGTAAAGAACGTAACTGGTCTTGTAGCACAGGCTTTACACCAAGTGAACCAAATCCAAATGAACTACAATAATCTCCAGCAGCTGAAGCTTGTGTGTGCTAATAGTGTGCGTGCCAACATGCCTGTGGCTCACGTGCATAGGAACCAAATGAACAGGCTGCAGATGTTGGTAAACCAGGGAACCCAAGAACTTCACGGTAAAATACAGCTCATCAATGATGCCATAGCTAGGTTCCAGGCCAGTCCACTGGTCATGCATCCTCAGTATACCACCGAGGTGAATAAATACAGACAGACATTGTACAAGGCTCTGGAGGATTTGAGGATAGTCGCTGGAGGAGAAGGGGGCATTCAGCAGCAACCGAATATGCACCGATCTATGGCTCCTCCCAATGTAGTATTGGTCTCCAATGGTAATGGGCAGGCAAGGGTCACTTCAACTACCGACTTTATGTAGTCTTCTTTTTTTTTCACTCCATCCACTAATTTAAGTAACCTTTAAACAATCCTCATTTGTTTGGCACTTTTCTTTACTTCATTTCTGTATCAGACACTGCCGAAATCAAATGTTTAAATTTTCCCAGTTATTCATTATACTGTTGTAACAAGGAGTCGACAATTTTGTTGTTCGCGCGCGCCACTGGTTATTTACATCCCGGGTTACCCTTTACCAACCTTGAATCTTGTTCTTGGTCTTCGCACGAGACATATACTGTATAATAGTCACGGCTACGTGTGCAGTCTCAGCAAAACAATTTCTGTGAGACCTCATTCTTAATGGAGGAGCTATAAGATGCAACGCTATGCTTGTGATCAGTGCAGCAGCTTGTGTCACGATCCTATTACTACGGAGCTCACAGGTACAGTATACTGTAGAAAAAGCTCACAATTTGGGGCGCTCCCGGGGTTTTAACCCGGTAATTTCCCGGGTAGCGGTATAATTCGCGGTTGTGTATGTGCTATCCTCTATAGGCACTGCCAGTGAACACTAGTACCACTGATAGTGCAGGCTGTGTTGCAGGCCACTACTGGACTAGCAATGGCTGTCTGCCATGTTCTACATGCAGCCATAATGAAATCACTGTCCAGCCATGCACAGTATCTGCCAATACAGTGTGCTACCAGTGCAACTCTAACTCAACGCAGCCTCAATATGTAGCTAGAGACTCTTCCTCAACCAGTCACTGCAAAAACTGTACAATCTGTGCAAATGATCGCAGAGAGGAAGTGGTGCCTTGCAGTACTGTTGATACAGTGTGTGGGGCGTGTCTAAATGGATATTTCTTGGGTGTGGGTGACGAAGGTGAGGTGAAATGTCTAGCTTGTTCTTGGTGCCCTCCAGATGACAATGCTGTTATAAAGTGGGAAGAATGCCAAAATGCTGGTCTGCCACCAGACATGTGGTGTTCACCAGGTTGGTTTACTATACAAATGTGGGTGGGGTAGAAACTGCTTTAGTTTCACTTTTTTGTAACTGCAGGTTATAGAAGTAGCACTGCTTCAAATGGACCATACTCAAGTACATCTTCAATGAAAATTTTGAGCAGAGACCATTTTCTATCATTTACACTTGAGAGCACATCAATTAACTTACAAACTCCTATTTCCTTTACTCTAGTTGTTGTGATCTTCATAATGCTCGCCACAGCTGTCACTTCCACAGTGACTATATGCTCAATCATCGTGTGTATTAGGAGGCATAAAAAACACTCTGCCATCAGTTACCACATGCACTTCAGTGTTACCAATTCATTATAACATTTTTAACACAAGGTTTCATTCCTGTTGTTGTCAGTATCCAATTAATAATTTTAAAAATGTAATTAATTAGGGTCATGAGCATAATTGGAATAACAATAACCATTAAGAAAAAAAATTGACCTAAAATAATTAATAAATGATGTTAAGCTTTCAATAAAACACACAAAACGACAGCTAATCCAGTTCTTGATCAGCAGCTTCTTTGCAGCAGTGACAGTTCTAATCTTCCCGGCGAGTCTTCCGTTTTCTAAGAGGGGGGGGGGGGGGGGGGGGGGGGGGGATGATATCAGTAATACATGAACAAGAAGAACTAATAGCTTTTTGCAGCACTTCATAAATTGTGTTAGTGTTCAGGCTGTATCACTGTCTAAACCAAACATAATGAATGCAGTAATTTGGCTGGCTGGCGAGCTAGCTAGCTAGCTAATGAAGTCCAATGGCACTATTTAAGCAGTCTAACACAAGCATGCTCCAAGGCATATTCTGTCATTCCACTCGCATTCATTCACAAATGTGCCATTTAGTTGTAGTTCACATCGTAGTGTGAATTATATACATCTGATTTTCAGTGTAATCCTCAAGAATAGAAGTATCTATAGACATGATAATCTTTCACGAAGTGTTCCTGTAGTTTCTGAGTATTTGAAACATTGAGATCATTCACTGACTATTTCCCCACTAATAGCTGATGTGTTGCAATAAATCAGACTTTGTGCCACTGTATTCATATCACTGTCATATTACCTCGTCTTTTTAGGACTTTTCTCTACTTTCTCATCCTCTCCCGGGCTTGCCTCAGGAACAACTTCCTCCTCCCCCTGGCTCTTCTCAGCCACAGCTTCCTCCTCTTCCTGACTTCCTGCCCCATCTACTCCACTGTCTTCTCCCTGGCTATGCTCTTCAGTGGGACTTTGGCGAGCTTCATCTTCCTTCTATAAAATATAAACTAAAATAAAGTCTGGTTCATTAATCTTTTGCTCCTTAACAATTCTGAATTGTGATATTACAACTTCAAGCTTAACTGTTCCATCGATAAACTATTTAGAAGACTACCAATTTGGTACAATATAATTTACCACTAGTAAAGTGAAAAAAGGTGTGACATTTCAATGGAATGCGGGGGAATAATTGCAGAATGCTCCAAGAGAGCACACTAGTCTAACGCAGGGAAGCAATAAAAATCGCTACAATTCTACTTGTACATAAATGTTGTTGAAGATGATCCTTGGCTAATAATTAAACAGATTGAAACTGACTACTATTACAACCTGCTCTAACACAGTTGTGGAGGAAATGGGAGGAGGGGGTATGCATGGTTATCTGTTCCACTAGCACTATTCTCCCTCTAGAACTCTCATCACTCAACCCTCACTTCCTCTTCTATCACCCCATCTACTCACTTCCTCCTCTATCACCCCATCCACTCACTTCCTCCTCTTATCACCCCATCCACAACTCTCATTATTCAACCCTCACTTCCTCATCATCAGCTTCTGCTATGAAAGACTCCTTTTCCTGTCCCACTGGCACCAGTTTAGGAGCAGTGTCTTCATCCTCTCTCGGAGCATCATCAGGACTAGGTGCGTCCGTTTTCTTGCGGCGAGCTGCCTCATCGTCACTCTTCTAGAATATTCCAAAGAGAATAAAAACAATAGTCACTGGAAGAGAACAGATTGGTTCCCAAACAGTTTCGTAACTTAACAACACGACACTAAGACTATTTGTTAAAAATCAAACCTTTGATCGCACACAGCAGCATCCAATGCAGATCACGAATGGCAAGACTACTGCAACAGCATAGAGAGCCCACAGGTACGGGTAGGTGTTGGCCAACTCTACATACCAGTCCAACCACGAGCCCTACAAAGCAGCACTGTAGAGTACAAATCCATGCCATAATCTCCATCTCATACTCACCAAATCCATCCCTCCACCTACGGTACGCTCCTTCTCCATCTTCAACACCCACCTGAAGTCCAACACAACAGCAAGGATGAATGCAACTCCAGCACACAAAGCCTGTAGCTAGACTATATGAATCTATGTGGTTAGGAAGTGTTTTATTGTACCAGATCTGTTCTGTATTAGTTGTCAAGATGTCCTCACGGTATTTACTAGCCACAAATTAACTGACAACCAAACATATTGTTCTCTCACACCGAGGGTGACCACAAGTACTGTTAAGTTACTGGTATGCCACCAACTTCCCCACACACTTCCACATCCCCCCCGAACTCCCTCCACTCACACCCCAGTGCCATTGTGCATGTTATTTAAAACAAAATCAATGATTTTGTACTTCTCGGCTAAATGAGTGCTTACAGTCATATAATAATGTAATAATCCAATATTTTTACTGGATGCAAAAGATTGAGGTAAGTTATACTCAATAGTAAGTACTGTGGAGGAGAGTACAGACCAATACTGCTGTAACTCTTACCAAGATTGTAAGAATTGCTGGACATTGCTATGACGAGCAACCCATCACTTCAGTAAAGTGAATAGTGCTAGCATGATTACAATGTACCGTTTGGGGGCATCGCCCATTATGCAAAACTTATGCCAAAATTGATTTTCTCTGAAACCAAAACACAACCACTTAATGTGTACTTCGGTGTTACTTTCAGTGGTTAATGGCTGGTGACTGACTGACTGACAAGCAAAACACAAACAATGTAATCACTAACCCTTCTTGAGCATAGTTGTTAGCAATTGCCAGTTCTCCGCACACTAACACATTGTCTATGAATATTCCTTCACTCATGGTCCAAAGTTCAAACCCAACAGCATGAATAGGGAGGAGGTTGTTAAAAGGTGTGTCTTCCTCAAAATATCCAGGGTTGGCAATCTTCCGAGGGGCCCACTTTCCCTGAAATAACAACCTGTGAAGTTCCCAACAATCCAGTTAGTCCCTCACTTACGTCATAGTCTGGGTTGGCAATGAGGTCGGGCTTCCACTTGCCTTTGTAGGCAGGGTTTGGAATCATGGAAGGCCGCCACTCCCCACAGCCGACCTTTTCACAAACTGGATTAGCTACACGAAGCAAGACATTGAGTAAGAACAACAAAAATACACAACATGACACTATCATAATATTGAACAACAACTTAATTATAAAAAGAAGACAATTAGACTTAATACTGGGGGCATCAAGTAGATGGGAGGGGAAATTATGAGCAGAACGTGTGCGTATTATAATAACAGTTAGGTCAGTCTGTCAACAAACAGTGAATGGTGAAGATGCAGTATGTGCAAGTTACTAACAGTGGCCAACCCTCACACACCTCGTGAGCTGGAGTGGGAATAAAGTAAGACACACTAAGATACTCTGTCTCACACACTCTCTGTCGGATGTCCACATCAGTTGATTCGCAATACACAAGTCAACTGATGTACATCCCATAACCTCAGCCCTGGCAACTGGCAACTTTAGCACATATTATGAACTCTATAGTATCTCTATCTCTATTATGGAATGCTTCACACGTTCCAGCATTAAAAAAAAAAAAGGCAAATAACTAAAAGTACTTGTGTTTGCGCTTATGTAAAAGAACTGCTAACACCTACATTTTAGAGTGGCAAAGTTAGCTGTAATACACAAATAAATCTTGGGGGAAAATACACTATACACCTTTACATCCTGTCTCATAAGAATTCAGCACTTACGAATCTGAGGTGCTTCATATTCTCCGTCTTCTTCTTCATCCCTAAAGGGAAGTGAAGAAAGCAGATATTAGATACCAACACAGAAGGAACACAAAACTATCTGCTAATAATAAATTTCTTGAAGTGTAAAGATGAAATTGAACACCCACCAAACACAAAGAAAGCAACAAAATCTCAACAGAGATAAAGCCAATCAAAACTATTATGTAAATCCATTACAAGTTTCCATTAACTAATGGACACCACATTCACACATACCAGTCCTCTGGTACGACAGCATCAGGATCAGGAATATACTCAGGACCATCATCCATCCATCCTTCTGGCTTCACAGCATCAGGATCAGGTATCTTGGCAGGAGCATCTTCATCCCAATCATCTGGCTTCACTGCATTAGGATCTGCAATCCTGTTGAAAAAAATATTTAATTTAAAACACATACCAAGAATTGATGTTTATGGTGCCTCACTTTTCTCTCTCATCCCAGTCTTCAGGCATTTTATCCTCAGGATCATCAATCTCCTTGGGAGGGACAATGGAAGGGGTTAGGTCTTCCAAAAGATTGCCCTTCAGGAATGGCCTCTGGTCCACAATGATGTGGTATACTCCATCCGAGCGAATCACTGAAACAGAATTATTTTGAATAAGAAAGGGAAGGCTCAAGGGAGCATTACAAAATCACAAACCACAACAACTTTTATTTTCAGGTGACTTGAAAACCATGTAAATTCTGTCATAATAAAACTGTGAGACCAGATTGCACATAACATACCCAGATAGCTACATGACTTAATTCTGTTATGTGAACATTCATGTGAAATGTTAGCATTGAAGTTGTTGTTGTTTTTTAACAAACACTCGAGCATACCACAAGTTTACTTACAAAGAGTGAATAGGTGAGTTCTCTTGTCATCAAAGAAGCCCATTCCTTCAGTAGACTGCTTTGAATGCTTCTCTTCAACTTCCCCTGTCATGGGATTTTTGTACTTCAGGATGAAGTGGATTTTGGACGACTGACCGCACTTATCAGGACCAAACATAATTGAGTACGGAGTAGCATCATGAAACTAGATAGACATATCCACAACGGTGTAAAAGCCTAATATACATAGCATTAGAGACCCGCCTTACTTTCTCCAAATTCTCTCCAGATGTGAGGAGCTTAATATATGCACCACCACAGCTAAGTCCCTTCTGAAAGTTTACCTCATATCTATACACAGCATTTAAAAAAAAAAATCATACAGCATAATATAATGCCTATCACACTCACTGAACCACGAAGGCTTCAGCATCCTCAAATGTAAAGGGTTTTTCCAGTTTGGCTGCTATGGCGTAGTGTTTTGCAGCTTGCTACAGTTCAGATGATGTAATGAACTATATTAAAGAAATAACAAAAACTTACTGGCAAAACTAAGCCTTCATCTTCTTCAAAAGCACCCTCAGTTTCCAAAGACTGCAGTTCAAAATCCCCTACACACAACAATGCCACATCTCCAGTTACACCCCCATTTAAAACTCAGCAGTTGCCTCACCGTCATATTTCTCCACTCCTCCATCTTTCTTTACTTGGGACTTGACCCACACGCGCCACACGTCGCCTTCATTACTGAAAGATTCGGCCAAGTTTACGTTCCCCTCGGGCTTTGAAGGAGGTTTGAAAGGAGGTGGAGTCACAGGCTCATCCTCGTCTCCACGCACTACTCCGATAAAGAAGGCTACTATTAACCAGGTTAATCTCATGCTCCTTCAGGTGTTGTACACTAGTTACACTGTCTTCTACGCGTACACACCACCGAACCGCTCACTTCTTTCGTTACAAGTACAAGCCCCACCAGCTTTTTGTAGTTCAAGTCAAAGGGTGAGCGACCACGTGCTCAAATCTGATTAGGTGAGAGGTGACCTCAAAACCACACCTACTGACTGTTGTGGATTGAGGGTTATTATAGTATGAGCTCCAATATAAGTGTAAAGTGCTCAGGTTGCTGGTCTGGCCTTCCGAGCCTTCCTCCTCCAATTTACCTGCCAACTAATTTAGTTTCTCTCTTGGACTGTAAAGGCTTGGCGGCGAGAGAAGCGGAGCACAAAAAATGGGTAAGAGCCGACCGACACATGTCAAGTATGTATACTTGACTGTAAATGGTAGTTTATAGTAAATATGCTGGTAGTACTGAAGTAGTGCTTGCCATTGTTTTAAGGGTTGTATCTGTTAATTTAGCTCACTGAATCCCAAGCTACTCTATGTGATGCCCCAATTGGAATAAGGGCAATGGACCTGGATGATGATCTGGGATTAGACTTGGAAGATGAAGAAGGAAATGACTCGAATGAAGAAGATGAAGATGAAGAGGAGGAGGAGATTGACACTCAAGAAATGAGAGATTCTGAGTCAGGCATAGATGATCAAAGTGAATGGATAGCTAACAGATTTGATGAGGAAGATGATAGCTCTATTGAAATGCATGGCATTAATGATCTTTCACTTCAGCTTGGACCAGATTTCACTGCATCAGAAGACTCTGTTGCCTCTACAAGTGGCAATAATTCATGAATTATTACATTCATTAATCACTTGCATCACCAATAATCATCAACCAAATTATCAAAATAGAATCAAATTATTGTTCAATAAATTCCAAGTGTTGTGAACTGTCTTGTAAGGTAAGGAATGGTCACACAATCTTTGTTCTGATATACCCTTTACCGAGTTTCCAAATTTTTTTTTTGCAGCATCTTTTAGTTACCTTATTTAATTAAGTTATTATTGCATTGGATATATAAAATCATACTATCAACAGCTTGTGTACCGCGCTAGAATAACAAGCTAAATTTGTGTTCAGTCATGGAGAAGGGCGAGAAGGAGGTGCAACTGCTGAAAGATTATGTTGATCTCTCAGGATATTCATATTTCGGTAACATTCGCAAGGCAATCTGCTATGAAACTCTGTTGTGTGCGGCAAAAATCATCCATCCCAATCTTGTAGTAGCAGGCCAGATGGCTGACGGATGTAAGGACATGCAGCGAATCTCTACTGATGCATTTCTCCATGAAATTGAGCCACTGGCAGCCATTAGACATCCCAATATTGTCTTGTGCTTGGGGATGTACCGTGACCCTGATACAAAACTTCCAGTGATCCTTATGGAATACATGGACCAGAATTTAACTCAGTACTTGGAAGGTCAGCAGCAACCGCTTTCTTACGACTCTGAGTTCCGCCTGACCTGTGATATGGCCCAGGGACTATCTTTTCTCCACTACAGCAAAATCATTCATGGAAACTTGTCTAGCAACAACGTACTCATTCTACGTGGTTCGCAGGCTAAGATTGCTGACTTTGGCCTGGCTGAAATTTTCAAGGATACACACATTCTACGCCACAAGGAGCACCCCTTTAGCAGTTTGTATTTACCTCTTAGCCTAGATGCTACGGATCCTAAATTTGGATTTAAAATTGATGTTTATGCCTTCGGAGTTTTAATGATTCAAGTTTTAACCATGAAGCGTCCTGAACCGGACCGAACGGCTCATTCCAGTAATATATTTAATTTGTCCCAAGAAAAGGCTGCTAGAAGAAATGATTGGTCTCTAGTAGACACAGACAACCCGTTGCTTCAAGTGGCGCTCAAATGCCTGGAGGATAAGCCAAAGAAGAGACCAAACTTCGTGGAAATCTGTGAGGACTTAAACAGTGCTATGAAAAAGCAATTTACCAAAAGTACAAGAGTTCCCTTATCGGACATTTCCGACAAAGTCAATCATATAAAAGACCCAGAGGATAATCCCCTATCGGAGGAACCCTCTGACGAATTTGTCATTATACACACTCCTCCACAAGAAACCAAGCCTTCACTACAAGCCACGCCTATACCTGAGAAGGCATTAACTCGACTAGAACCCAAAGTTAAGGTTAAGTCTAAAACGTTGCACAAGTGGGAATACCAAACCCTGAATTGTCCTCACGCCACATCGCGGGCTACTGATGCCGTCTATGACAATGAGTTCATGTATCTGCTGTGTGGTCCAGATCGGAGAACGGTGTTGCGATTTGGGCCCCTCTGTAACTACCAGTGGGGAGAACACATTGAGAGAGACAACCCTGCTGTCTGGTCTTCTTTGGAACCAGCTGAGTTTGCACACTCTAGTCTGGTAGTGATTGGTCCCAGTCTATTGACTGTGGGAGGCTGCAATAAATGGAAGAGGCCTACTAACAAGTTCTATGTTTTTCAAGGCAGATGGAAAGAAGCAGAATACTCTATGCCCACCAGCCGCCACTCTGCCACTGTAGTTTACTGGAAGTCCTTCCTGGTTATTGCAGGAGGATGCGGAGATGGACAAAAGGCCCTTTCAACGGTCGAGGTACTGGATAGAGATAAAGATCAGTGGTTTATTGCATCCAGCCTGCCAGAGCCTGCATCCTCTCTCTCCGGTTGTGTTTGTGGGGAACAAGTTTGGGTAGTTGGATCCAACTACAAGACAACTTTTTCCACCACTTTGTGTGACCTTGGGGAGACCACAGAGAAAGCTCCTATGCTTCTCCCCAGCAAGTCTGGGCCTAAGGGCGCATGGTCGTACGCGAGCATCCCAGTGTTTGACACCACTCTTGTGGTGATTGAAGACAGTTTGTATGCCATTGGAGGCAAATGTGTTGGTAGCTCAAAACCAACTGATGCCGTTTACGAGTTTAGTCACAAGAGAAAGGAGTGGTACATCGTGGGCCAAATGAAGATGCCACGATCAAACTGCCTGGCTGTTACTGTTCCCTTCAAGAAGATTATTATTGTAGCTGGCGGTATCTCGGAGTCTGGGTGTGAGATAAACTCAGTAGAAGTGGCACATGTACGCACTTCTCTGGATTCCAAGCTATCTAACTTATTTTAACTATATTGTGCATTTTTTTCCCAACCCTTCTGTCATCGTCAGTGTGTATCCAGGAAGGGGGAAGGTGAGGGATAGTGATTAGCCTATTTTTCTTATTATGTATATCTGTTTTATATATTTTTACCCTATGTGTGTATAAAATAAATAATAATGACTCACAATATATTACTTTACAGAGAAAAAACAGAGAAAAGAAAAAATGTCCAACCTGTACACCATAACAAAAAAATCTGGTATGGTTGTTCAGGAGTGCAGTGTGTTTTAAAGGGAACATTCACACATAATGATTTCAGGAAAGTTGCAGTCATAGTGCTTCAGCTTTCATTCTCTCTAGTCTCCATTGTTGTTCTTTCTCAATCTCCATTTCAATATCTCTAGCTATCTTGTCAGAAGAGGCCTCTTTAGTCTTTTTTTGTCGTCGTTCTTTTAGCCTTTGCTTCTCGGCAGCTTCCCTTTCTTTCTTCAGCCTCTTCTTAAAGTCATCCTCCAGTGCTTCCCTTTTAATGCGCTCTCTTTTCTCAGCCTTCCGTCTTTCTTCTTCCTCCTTTCTCTCAAATTCCTCTCTTTCCTTCCATTTTCTCATCTCTTTCTCACCCAAATTCTTAGACGGGTCCACTGGTCCACAACATTCCGGACACGCCTCCAGGCCATTCTCATTGCAATGAGTACAGCGTAGAGATTTAAACTCACTGGTGAAGTTATTCTTTGTGCTGTTTTTGCTGCCTCCACACTTTCTGCATGGCACAAACTCAAATCCTCCACAATAGCTGCAGGTTTTCCTTGCATCCAGTCTCTGCAGTAATTTAAAAGAAATGTGTCACTTCCATTGTGTACTGCAAATAAGTATTTGGTGCTAAATAAGTTATCAAAATCATCTCACACTCAACTGCACTTTATGAATATAAACCAACCATTACATTCCTTTATTTTATTTTATTTTTTTCTTTAAGCTACCTAGGCTACTTTTTGTATTCAGAGTTTGTCCTTTATCCACCCTTATTTTAATTCTCCTTGTTATTTACGTGGTTGTAAAGTTATAATATAATAATAATAATTACTAAGCGTGACAGTCTGACATGTCAAAAAAATTCCTTTTGCAAACAATGCATTACTCACGTAGTAAACTAGAGAATGCTAAGATGGCATAATTTAGCTACATTATTCCCTTGACCTCTCATCATGTGAGCTGGTGGTTAGCCTACACTGGGGATACCCCAATTGACCACATGTTAGGTGACATCATTGAGTTGAGTCAGCAACTTGTGTTGCAGCTGCTATAGTTTGTGTAGTAATAATGGAGCACTCCACACGAGGCATCAAGAAAGTAGAGTTTGTCAGAGACCATGTTGGTCACGGTTCCTATGGAACAGTCTGCAGAGCTCTGTGCAATGACACTTTGTGGTGTGCTGCTAAAGCCATTCACCCTACTCTCATCAACATGGAGGGACAGGGAGCCCCAGGACACCAGCACCACACAGTTCCAGTCCAGAAATTCCTGCAGGAAATCCAGCTCCTGTCCTCAATGAGTCATCCTAACATTGTCCAGTACCTGGGAACTGAGTCCCACCCTAAAACTAACCTTCCTGTTCTCATCATGGAACTTTTGGATGAGAGTCTGACAGATTTTCTCGACAGCCATCACCAGCAACCTCTGCCTTATGAGACTGAGACCAGGATCAGCTATGACATAGCTCTGGGCCTGTCCTTCCTCCACTACAATGACATCATACATAGAGACCTCTCTAGCAACAATGTCTTGATGCTGGGGAGTCTGAGAGCAAAGATTGCCGACTTTGGTATGGCTAAAATATTCAATGGCTGCCATTTTGGAGCTAACACGAAGAACCCAGGGAATGCCTCGTACATGCCACCAGAGGTCAAGACTGATGACCCCAAACTCGTCATTGAAATCGACATTTTTTCCTTTGGAGTATTGTTGGTGCAAATACTGACTAGATGTTTCCCGGCACCAAATGAGAAGGCATCTGGTCTTTTAGGGTTGTTGAAGTCTGATCAAGAAATAGGAGCTCGACAGAACCACATATCTCTCATAGACAATAAACACCCTCTGCTTCCTACTGTCCTGGCATGCCTCAAAGATGACTGGAAGAAACGACCAAACTCAGTACAACTGTGCCGAGACCTTGAAAATGCAAAAGACAGACCATACGTTAAAAATGGAGAAAAACTTGAAGAAAATTCAATTAAAAAAGACGCTAAAAATGAGCCTGAAGCAAAACCATTGAGCAACTCAACTATAATTGGCCCAAGTCCTGAAGTAGATCGAATAGAAAATCCAAGACCTAATTCCATGCCAGCCTTACCTAACAATGAAGACTTCTTTTCAGTCAATCCCTCGGACGTATACCCTATTCCTCATGCTGAGACCACACCCACTACAGCACCCATTCCAGACAAGTCTAAAGAATTGAATATCATATGTTCTCTTAAGTCCACATCTACTCCACATCCTGTGTCCAGGACAGCTGATGCCGTCTACCTCAACAACTGCATCTACCTTCTCACCGGTTCGCAAAGAAGAACTCTGTACAAATTTCAGCATGTGTCCCTAGAATGGTCCAGGTTGAAGGAGACACCCATGGCGCAGTCTGTTCTAGCTGTGGTAGGCCAAGAAGTCGTCACTATCGGTGGCTGTAAAGGATATTTGCCGTCGGACAAACTCTTCTGTTTAGAGAAAGGCAATTGGAAGGAAGTCTCACCGTCGATGCCGACTAGCCGATATGACGTGATCCTAGCCTCTTGCGAGACACATGTCATTGTTGCTGGAGGAATGGGCAAGAATAAAGAGATACTCGATACTGTTGAGGTTTTGGATATAGAGAAGCATGAATGGCTTAGTGTCTCAAGCTTGCCTGAGCCTGCTGCTTGTCTCTCTGGATGCATTAGCAGAGACAAAGTTTGGATTGCAGGTTACAACTTCAAAATATTCTCCTGCTACTTGAAAAGCCTATTGGAGTCTGCCAGAAAGACATGGTTCGGGTTTCAAAGCAACTCCTTCCCGAATTTTTGGGTCAATGACAAGATACCAGTGTACTCTAGCACACTGGTTGTCGTCAATGGCGACCTGTATGCAGTTGGCGGGAAACTCATGGAGAGCAAGAGAACGACCAATGCAGTGTATCAGTATAGCAGCTGGAATGGCCGCTGGTACATCGTCAGCTACATGAACATGCTTCGCTCAGACTGTCTAGCTGTAGGAATTGCCCGCAAAAGGCAATTAGTTGTCATGGGTGGAGTTTCAGATTCTGGTGTTTCCATGAATACAGTGGAAGTGGCTCGTTTTTTGAAGCCTATAGACGCCCGTTCAGTTAATTCTAGTGAAGTCACTCATAATTATGCTTTGCACTAACTTTGTTTTACAGCACATTCTAATTTTTAGCATAAATAAAACTTACTTTAAAACTTTCAAGGAGACACCGCAGTTCACCTGTTTCATTCAGCTCTTCTAGCTCTTCTCTACCCTACATTAGTGTAAAGTAACACATTATGTGATCTGTCTTTACCAGGAAACCCTTTACCAATAGAAAGTAATGAGTATGTCAGTGTTGGCAATTAGTTGGGTTGTGATTGTTCAGAATTTGTTCAAGAAAAGCACTTGTAATTGTCCTGTGTCCATGCATATATATATATATATACAATATTATACATTTTTTTCATGCAATGTTGTTGTTGTTTTTTTATTTGCTTTGTGTGTTGCAACTGACCCCTATGTGTTGTCCACTGATGAACACCTGTGGTAGTGGCAGTTGATCTATCTCATATTCCTGCAGTCTGTCTTCTAACTCTCTATGAAAGAACTTGTTCACGTATACATCTCTTTCCTCAACCTGAACTCTGAAGTTATGCAAGACTGCCCTAACATACTTGCAGTCTTCAAATGTGCTCCTAACTCCTCTAAAAGTAGTCAGATACAGGATTATCCTACCTTCTTCTTTGGCTTTCTGCGTACAAAAACAAAGCATAGTAATAAAACGCAGCAACACACAGCTAAAGCAGCCCCACCCCCTTTTGGAAGTGTGCAACAACGGCTTGCCTTTTCCAAAGCTTCTCTGTCCTCGAAGTGAGCCGTACCAGCTCTGACTCTATTCCTAACACCCAGGACAGTTCCATCGGGTGCCACAATATCTTGCTCTTGAATTTTATCCAGATCTGATAGATCTCGCATGCCAACATAGCTGCACTTTCTGTCCGGCTGGGTCTCCTGCGATTCTTTGGTCACATAAAAGTGATCTGTGCTTTCCTTCAACTCGTCCTCGGAAGAATGCTCTGATCTGGAATCCGAATATTCTCCGGAACTCTCTCTGTAGTCGTAAGAGGACCGGGAAGAACTTGACTCCATGTTTGCTGCAAGAATTAATGCCCAAACAATTCGTGAATTTCGTTGACGTGTGGGGGGGCTGTGCGCATGATGATGCATGTGCAAAACCTGACCGGTAAACAACAATGAATATCTCTTTGGTTAAGAAATCTGCTAGCAATGTAACAGTCTAGTCATGGCAAACGGAATAGGGGTAAACACATGTTCACCTTTTAGAGTATACAATTATATATACCTACAATTATATATACCTCCGTTACACTTAAAAAACAAACAAACTATTACTTCATGTCCAATAAATCAACCATAACACATACAGTATTATAAATAATGCAAGCTGAAATGATGAGGTACAAAAAATAATTCTGCTGATTGAACTAGATTTGGTTGACTACACTTCTGAACTGAGAGAGACCTTGTTGAGGCTTTTGCATGAGCCCCTGGTCATTGGCTGAGTGACAGAGTGTACTGAACTACTATCAGTACTATCTTCTGTATCTTTCATCAACTGTGCTGCTACAGGCTCGGCTGCTCCTGGTCTCTTTTTGATCCGTTCCCTACTACGAAATTTCCTAATGCCACTTTTGTCAGGACCATTAGCACTCTCCCGGCCACTTTCTGAAGTGCTTCGTTCTTCTCTCTTTGCCTCAGGAGTTGACTGTTGGAAAGCGTGTGAATGAGAGGTAGGGTTAGAATTGGATCGTCCGATAGACCGGGAGCCAACTGAAGATCGAGAAATTTGTGGTGTTGCTACTGGTGACTCTTCAACAGATGTAGTATCAGAGGCAAAACCACAGTCTTTGTTAGGACTTTGGTGGCCATTCTCTGAATCTTTTTCCTCCAAAGAGGGTAGCTGGTGAGGAGGAATTCCAAAGGGGTCAGAGTTCCTGGATCCATTGCTCAAGGTACCCGCACTGTTTCTGCTGTACCTGGATTGCCGTAAAGATCGAGGTCGAGAAGTTAGACTTGACATGCTGTAGGTGGACAAGGCTGAGTCAGGTAGTCTCATGGAGTAGTGTCTACGTGGGATGGAGAAGACAGTGGGCTGGTCCGTGCCCAGTGGGGTCAGGTCTCTGGGGGAGTGAGTGAAACCCGTCATTTGTCCTACTTTGCTCCATCGTTTGTGATGCTCCTCAAAGCATTCTGAAATGAACTGCATTTTGTTCCTGGAAGAAATCAATATATAAAACAAGGTAAACTCCTGGAGTGAGCATATGAAGCAGTGCCTACATTTACATCATTGTTCCTGGGACTACAAATAGGATGTGACATGAGAAATTATGAAATGATATGTACACAAATAACACAGAGGATATATCAGGACAGAAACAGGGCTAAACACTGCTCCATTATAATATCCACACTACACAATAACATCACTTACACAGCTTTGGTAATTTGTAGTCCTGCCTCCTCCAGTGCGGAGGAGTTTGCCAGATGGAAAGTACCAAACAACGAAGAACGCCTTTTTCTGATCTTCTCACACTAAAAATAAATAAATAAAATCATTGAGTCTTTGTTTGAGGAAAATTAGAGTTTAGGCTACACAATTCCGAGTATCTCTCTCTATGTATAAATGAGCCAGAAAATGTCAGCTGGACAGGGAGTGTTTCACACACCTCTGCTAAATAAAATAATGTTGATTACAGAAGTATTCTCTGAGGAATTTAACAAGAACTCAAAACGTCACAAAGTGTAAATCAAATTTTACTGTATAAACAGAGAATACTTGAGTAATATTTCAGTCATGAATGGCTATATCCTGATAAAATATTGCTCACATTGTAGTCAATGACTCACCACACGCTGTGCTTTGGCAATCTGATCTTCACCCAGAGTCTTCCTGAACTCTAGATGCTGCCGTTCCTTTTGCTGGCACTCAGGTAGGATCTGTCTGAGAGTTTGGATGACTGTGTCCTTGCCTTCTAACTCTCCCTCCATAGACCATACAGTTTCTTGCAATATATCTATTTTATCTTGAGCCTGGGCTAAGCTGAATACAGAATCAATGTCCTGGGGCAAAGGAGTAGAATTCCTGTGGGGAAAAAAAAAATCACAAAATACAAAACAAGCAATAATTAGTCAGGGTTGGGGTCAAATGCATGAGTATTTGTATTTAAGCTGTATTTAAAAAATCATAAGGTAAGAATGCGAGCTTTTGTAATAGTAGAAAGTAGAAAATAAAAGATTTCCTGAACATATTTCTATTGGACAGATTCATTCTATTGTTTAGTTCTGGAAAGTACAGAATTAAGTATTGCTTGGTTCATGCTGGCATAATTATATTGCAATAACTAAAGCTCCACCTCCTATTGTGAAAATTAACTGAATGTATACGAATAAAGGGCATACTTGTGTCTCTAAGTTTCTTCAAAAGGGAAAAACATTTGAAGAACTAATGTTTGTCAGGTGTAATTTATTTTCCCACGTAACACTTTAGCTATTGTACTTGTAATGCAATTCTAAAGAATTTGTATTTCTAATTGAAATACTACATCTAAGAAAGTATTTGTATTTAAATACTATTCAAAGTATTTGACTCTGCAATTAGTACAGTGCAAGTACAAAACAGTTGTTCTAGTTTCTCTACTAGGTATGTAACTCAACAAACCAACTGACAAGAACTCAGTTGCCAAGTGTCTGATCGTGAGGAATAATCAAAGTGTTTGAAGGAAAAAAAGTACCAATTTTTCTGGTAATAACTACATCATGCTCAATCCTAGCCGTTATTTCACTACATTTGTTCGAGCTATACGACCTACATACAATATCATTGATCTTCAGCACATTCACAAGAAGTTATAACTTAGTTACTGTTGTCTGTGTGCGAAGAAGATGGATCAAACTTAACTATCTGAAGAAATGTGAGCTCATTAGCTCCGGCTTTGTTCCATGTGATCAATATTCTTTCAGCAAATAAAAGTAGGATGCAAGTAAAGCGGAAACAGTGAGGAGGAGAGAAACAGCAAAATGGTGTCAACTGCAGGTTCAATTCACATGGGATGTAAGCTGTGTCAAACTTGAACTTTCTAGAGTTTGGTGTTTTGAACAATCACTGGAACTGATGCAAGTCAATTTTTCTGGTACCTGCTTGGAAGATAGTTATTAGCTAGATCTTTCCTGACAACCAAACTTGTCCACACACACTTTACCAAAATAACTAACAGCATGCACTAAACAGACAGCAGATGTTAACTGGCATCACACATACTTGCCACCATACTCATTTATGGAAGAAGTAGGGCTGCCTTGACCCTCTGTGGGTTTCATCATGATCACAGTATCCTCTTCCTCTCCACTCTCTTCCTTCTCCCCACCTCCTCTTTCTTGGTCCAACTCCTCAAACCTGGACTTGAGCCTGTGAACCTCTTCCTCCTTCAGCCGCAAGTCTGCGATAAACGAGTCCATTCGAGACTGGAAGAGGCGACGCTGGCGAAAGGCATACACAATGCCACTGAAGCACCAAGCCATGCAAATGACCAGGATAATGTCCTTCCAGATATAGCCCTGGTAATGCATGGGGGCCCCAAACAAGATGACATCCATGGCTCGCAGCTGGATCTTCTGTTTGTGCTGGCTGTCGGTGATGCGCAGACTGTTCTGCAGGATCTGCCCCGAGTTGATGGCAATGTAAGGAAGGTGTCTGCCTGTGATCTTCTGCCTCACAAAGTTACTGCTGTACTGAGGCAGCTTCACAGAGTGCTCCAGCCAGTCCACCACGTCATCAGTCGTCCAACTAAACACTACAACAAAAATAACTGGTGAAGAATTAATCAGCCAAGACCTGGATTGCCTTCAAAATAAATCTTGACAGCTAATTAGAAACCTTTATTTCTAATCGAACACACTAAGAAAACATGCTTGAAATTTACTCAGTCCATGCCATGCCCATACCAAGGCAACATCAATTCACACTTCTCGGAGAGGGGGCGATCTAGTACAAGGTGTGACCCAGTATTATTACATATATGCTCAGTTACATGGTTACCGTGGGAACTACAGCATATTAGGATCAAAGTACAGCATGGGACATTCGCTAGCTGACACATATATTTTGATTGGTCAGTGGAATAGAAGTAACCCAACCAACCACATTCCAGACTATATTTTGATTGGTCAGTGGAATAGAAGTAACCCAACCAACCACATTCCAGACTATAAGGCTATCAGACACTGAGTGAATACTCCATCTTGTGGTCCTCACCAACACAGCAATTACTGGACTCGGCAGATGATTGGCAGACCCAACACGGTTTCCTTAGTTACCACCTCTTAAAGTCATATCCTAATCTTTACCATGGCAACTACTAACACTCCGCCTTCACAACTCTCATCCACTCCAGCCATTCATTTAGGCAATTCAAGTACCACCCACCTAACTCCATCTCATCACCCACACTCTCTCACTTCTAACTAGCCCACCCACTCATTTAGTTTGACCCTACCCACTCATCTCTACAGTACTGATACTAGCTTATCTTAGTCATTTAATTTAATCACACCCACCTTCATTCTGGTGCCACGTGTCCCACAGCTCTGTGGATGTTATTTCTGTATCCTTTTGATGGAATTTGAGACTCTTCTCAGAACCAAGACACACCATTTTCTTTTCTTTAGTCCCACACAACTCAGTCTTGACAAACTACATGGACATGTAGCAACACAGAGAACAGTGCACACATGCAACTACATGGACATGTATCAATACAGCAAACATGTGCATACATGACGTTGCATCAAAGGTATAACTGACAATTAATTAAATTCTATATCCCTCAACTGTAAATGCCACATTACACAACAACACTAAGTTTGGAGCATGTCTTATGTCCACTTGCTCTTAAAAGTAAAGTTTGTTTCTTTAAAGTTATCCATACATGAACCTAGACTTGTAATCTTGACTCTTTGTATAACTGCAGAAATTGATATAAATAGTGACCATGACACTGTGTTGCTAGGCAGGCCTCACTGAGTATGTAGGCACAAGGCCTGTCATAGCTTGTCCTGAAGTGCATGAGTGCGTGTGTTTGGGTGATCTGAGATTATTGTCATGCCCCGAGAGAAATGTGGAATGCAAAAAACAACAACAAAAACAACAAAAAAAAAACTACAACTTTTGAACTTGCTGCTTCAACTACTATTTGAGGCTTCGAATTTTATATATGCTAAAGAATAAAATTGGATTATGTGCAGTAAGTGAAACTGTTATGATTCTAAACTGGAAATACAATGTAAGTGGCAGTTATGAACAATTGAAGATGAAAACAACCTCTTAATAAGCTTAAATGGAGTTATTATTTGGGACAATGAAAGAAAGAACAACATCGGGACGAAGTTACAACATTCTCACGGTGACGCACTAATCCTATACTGACCAGAGCATCCACCTGCCTTACTGGAGAGACCACACTCACTTCCCGGGCATGAGATTATAGTACTGTCTACCTGCCTATCAACAGTGTATCCTGAAGGCAGCAGAGTTAGCCTTCAATCAAGCTTCATTATGTGTTGTGAATCTTAGGAGGAGTACAGGGAGACAGTGCAATTGTCAATCGTACAAGTAGTGATAGCTAGCTTTGAAAATTATAAATTTTCTTAATACACCAAGTTATGGCTATAATTAGTCTTTTTACCCTCAGTTATCCGAACCCCGTTTATCCGAACTCTCGCTAATCCGAACACCAATTTTTGGGGGAATTATAATGATATTCATTGGAATTTTGCTGTGCATTAAATAGATAAGAGATTAAGACCCCATTCAAAATGACTTATTTCGAATATCCTAACAACCCTGGGTCCTGAGGTGTTCGGATAATCGAGGGTCTACTGCAGTTAGTAATCTAATGAAATACTAACTATCATTACTTTGCATGTGTGTGGGCTTATTTCTAAATAGGTACACTGCATTCATTGATAGCCTGAATATTTCTTGAAGTTATTCTTAGTCAATTCTTCCTCTAACACTTCTATTATGCCAGGTACAATGAAAGTGCTACCAGAAGCACTTAAGGAAGCCTGTATGTGTTGTGTGTATATTCCAACACACTGACCTGCAGCCAGCAAGATCAATACCTGAACACTCTGCAAGGCTTGAAGCACCACTGGGAGTGAACCCTCCACACACACACCGCGGTAACATAACATTGGTCAAACACTTATAAGAGTCAGGATTGGTCAAACACTTATAAGAGTCAGGAGATATCACTTATTGGATTGGTAATTTATATTCTTAAAATATTAGGATCATAAAACATACACATATCACTAACTCTAGCTATCTCTGAATATTCTACTAGCATGGGTGTGTCTACACACGATGCTTCTAAAGCTTCTATATAGTGCTATGACTATATAGTGCCATGTATATTATATCATGTTCTGCTTCGGAAGGTATAGCGAAGAAGCTCTACAATTTGTGGTGTTACCTGTGCAATTTGTGGTGACTGTGCTGCAGTGTAGATTTTAGATAATCATCAAGTGCCTTCCAGTTTCATATCAGTATTATCACCCCACAAAGCAAATTGCAACTTCCTATTCAAACCATTTTAATTCTCTGGATGTTTTGAAGTGCATCAGTTCCTCTTTCATTACGATGCAAGATAAACATGAAATCAACAGAATCCTTCAAAAGCAGCTTGTGTAACACCGGGATTCTCCCAAACCAACAAAAACTAGCACAAGCCAAAATTAGACCTAACCCTTTCATTTAAGCTGCACTATAACAAATGAGACCTGACAAAGGAATTCTGCACCATAAACAAAGGCTACTCAGACATTCATAATATACCAACAGAAATATGGAATCACACTGGAACCTGCTAACCAGAGTTCTAAGGGGACAGTTAACACAAATTATTGCCTCTAGACTCATTCACACATTAACCATCAAAACTAATTAATCAACCAATATCATGATCACATGATCTGACCAGACCAGACCAGATGATATCCAACCTACCCAAACCTCACTCTTTTAAAGAATTTTTTTTTTACTGGATCACATTTACCGCTTCAGATTCCTTGAAATCCACACTGCCATCTGCATTGTCGTCTAACTGCCTGTGGATAAACTTGATGGCAGCAAATTCATTATCATCACTCAAGGTAATTGGGGCTAATGAATGAAAATGAAAAGAATAATTAAGTAATGGTAATTTCAGTTGCATGCAATATTAAAGAACGGCAAGACTTAGCAATTTTGAATATTGTTATTCTTCACTACGCCATAACGCTACTACATTAATACTTACCATCCTGGAGGGTCCTACAAATACGGTAGAAAGTAAAATACAAAAATACTGAACACCAAACTGAAGAGTAGAAATTACGAAAGAAATTCATCTGCCCTTAGTGACACAGCTGAGTCCTTCGCATTAAACTCAGCAACCGCGGTACAACACCAGGTTTCATCTTCTACGACGTGGTCACACCTAGTCTCCGACATAAACGGCTAGGACTTTTATATTCCCCTTAGTGACGATAGACCAGCCCACTAACGTACCGTACCGCTAATCAATATTCCTCAAATAATGCGCCAATCGTCATCTAAACTCTACCCACCCCATGCGGTGAGCGCGCGGGCTTCTCTCACAAAAAAGCGCGCGTGCACAGTTTTGAAGGAGGCCGAGCACCACCACACAGCATGCAGCCGCCCGGGGGTGCGCTCGAATTAAATAAAAATTTGAATTATTGTAGAGGCTTGGCGGATTCCAATCCTGTGGTTGATATTGACACCGATAAGGACGTACTTTTGTTGTTGTTTTTTACTGAGTCTTTGTGTGTCTGAGACAACACAAATTAACCAAAACTACAGTCAATAAAACTACTCATAAAAATTAGCAAAGTCTTCAAGGGAAAAAAAACTAAAACTAAGCATTTAAGATACTTTTTAGTACTGGAATCTCTCAACCAAACCACACTAATAGCATTATTGGACGATGACTAGATTATACCGGATTAAAAGGGAGATGCTTCAGTTTGGATATACATGAAGGCATTTACAAGTTTCAAAGAATTGTATAAATTTGCAATAGATAGCGATGTACTAGCTTTTTAGATAACTGGGTTCCAGAGTTTCTAACAGGAATGTTTGTTGGAGATATAGCTATATGTTTTTCCACACCAAAATACATCATCTAAAGTTTCTAGTTATTGAGACCTGATTAACCAAGGGCTGTTCAGAACATTAAAAAAAAAGAGCTACTGTTCCAGTTAAATGTTAATATTAAAAAATGTGAATAAAAAAGGAGAAAACTTCATAATGACTTTCATAACTTAGGTTTGTTACATCACTGATTTGGATGAGAGATCCGAATTCTAGCATCATGCTACAGTGATCCCACTTCTGGACATTTAGGCACGAAAAAGACTATCAAGAGTTAGTGAGCGGTTTATGGGGCAGGGAATGGTCAATGATGTTAATAAATTGGTAAGCAAATAAATAAACTCATACAGAAGTAAGTGTGGTCAACTGATGACAAAGAGTGTTGTTATTGTTTAATTATCCAGGTTAGTAATTGTGATCTATGCTATGGCAAATTAAGCCAATCTACTCCAGAGCTCCATCCAGTACCAGTTGTGTCACCATGGCACCACATTGGTATTGACTTCATTGGCCCCATCTCTCCTGCATCACATCAAGGAAACAGATACATCTCGACTATAACTGATTATTTCACAAATTTTGTTGAGGCAATCCCTATGAAATGTAAATATTTTGAAAATGCAGCTGCTGCATTGTTCAAGGTAGTCAAACTATTATGATGAAGTCTTGAAGCTTATAATTTATTGAATATACTATTATAGGTATTTATGAGAATGGGAATCTGAAAGGTAAACTCATCAACAACTAAAGAGCAGTCTAAACATATAGATATAACTCGCTGCCTCCAGTTAACTATGCTTTGGGAGGCAAAGCCTCATGGCCGGGTGCCGGCCATGGGATGGGGGTGCTGAGACAATCCACTAAGTGGTAGATACAATATCCCTACCCCTTTCACACCTGTGGCTAACGTTAGTTGTGCAGTACAATAGTATACAGTATATAAGCCAAGGAGGTGACTGGGAGGTCTAAGCAGACTACACTCGCGTCAACTTGTGAACTGCCAGCTGCTAATCTCTTACACGTGTCTCGTAACCTGCATGCCCATGCTATCATCCCGCCTGCGCCCTTTGCCGCGCGGGCGCCAGGGATAGGGTGACCCGCTTCCAATGCTAACCTCGTTAAATAGCATTTATACTATGGATACCGATAATAAATTCAGCCCCACCCCAAGTGCATCAGTGATCACTTGGCAACTGTATGATGCTATGGTGATTAAAACTTTATGTAGTATGGGTGTGGTTTAGCTCCAAGTGCCATGCCCCCCTCCCTTTCCAAATCATGGTACATGTTCAAACTTTAGTGTTCCCTTGTTAGCCAGCATCATAACAAACGGGATAATTATTATTACAAGTATGTCTAACAAAAGATTTCAGTCACTGATTCCATCCCATGGTTACACTTATGAGGCTAGTCTGCACCTCACCATTTTAAACAATGTGTGCAATCACCCATCTATTAATAGGTGAGCAGACCAGCACTGAATATCTGGTAAAGTAAGTATATTTTAGTGCTATCAAGCTGTCTCCACATAATACAGGACAGGACCAAACAAACAAAATGCAGTCATTGATTGATTATAGCTACAGTGTATGCAGCACGTGTAAAACTTCATAAGTTGAAGTCTGATTGTTAAGCAGTAGCGGATGCGATCTGCAAATAAAACAACAACAAGGAACACAAAGACATAGAATAATGGACACTAACCTCGTGAGAAAAGCAATCAAAATGTCTGCTGATTGCTTGGAGAAGTACGCTTGTCTTGCTACATGCTTTAGAGCCAAGAGAGGCCCATTGATTTCTTTAATAGGTTTGAAATGTTTGTCCTCAGACTATATTAACAAAGAAACAGAAAGGTAACATAAAGCTTTGTGACACCGGCAGGTTAAAATATTGCACATACTTTCAGCAGTCCAAAGTGGACTAAAATTTCGTTTATGAGGACAGTATCCAGCCCTGAACTGCATACAGGTTGTAAGATAGCATCTGAACAATAAAGCAAGAATAAAAGCAATGAACCTTGATGCCTCCACTTAAATAGTGCACCCACCCAGTGTACTGTTTATAACAGGCCTTGTCTCTGTGACTTCATCTGCATTGTAAGTTCTGGTTACTGTGGTAAACATCGCAGCTGTTGATGTCACCCACACAGTGTCATTATTTTCAATCTCTCTCAAATGTTCCGCTAGAAGGTGACCTCGCTCTTCACCCAGACATAGCAAATTGGCATCACTCGGATCATTGAGGTAATCCGTTAGTGAAATCTACCAATACAGTATTCCAGAACTAACTTCATTTACAGCAGAATATATCATCGTCATGTATATACAAAAATAAACCATCAAGCAGAAAAGAAAATGAAACAAGAAAAAAATTGAACATGTGGAACTTAAAATGAAGGACAAGACAATAGAAGTGACAATCTACAAATGATTAGTTGATGGGAGGAGTGAGCAAAGGGAGAAGAATCTTGCAAAACACGTGCATAGTCCATGTGCACAATGAGATGGCCAGGATGCAGTACGATACACACACGTATAACACATGGTCCTTGGACAAATAGATAAAAAGGAAGCTAATAACCACTTCCGCCTGAATCACAACGAGAGGGTGTTTATCTTTTCGCAGAGGACATCAGCCTAAGGTAGAAAGTGTATGGGGATAGGAAAAAAAAAACTGCATGTTATAGCTGGCCATCTCAACATGCATGTTTTTAACACTCACTGTTGCTCTTTCTTCTCGTGTGTCTCCTCCACTCTCTTTTGTCACTGTCCCTCCTCTGTTCTCTTCATTACTTATGTCATGCTCCTCCTCACGATCACAATTTCCCTCCTCTTCAGCGTTTTCTTCATTACCATCGGCATTTTCTTCATTATCTCCACCATCATCAGTATTTTCTTCATTGTCATCATCATCATCTAACTCTTCATCATCACTGAGAGATCCAAGTGAATGAAGGCATCCTTTAGCCTCCAAACATTGTCTCAAAAGTTCGATTCCAGCATTGCCAAAACAATTACCTAAATCACAACTAATAACTTCAACAGAGAGAATAGAGGGAGAAAAAAAGAAAGAAAAAAAGAAAGAAAAAAAAAAAGAAAAAAAAAAAAGAAAGAAAAAGAATAGAAAAGAAAAAAGCCATACCATTCAAATCTATCTTCTCAAGTTCTTTCTTATTCGAAAGGGCCTCAGCCACAACCAGACCTGACTCTTGATCAAGCTCACCAAAACTTAAGTTAAGTTCCTACATTAAAAGATGAACAAATCGAGTAATCCAAAGAATTTTCAACTCGTACATGCACAGTATCTTCATCACCTTGAGGTTCTGGTGGCTGTCCGTAATGGCCTTGGCAATGGCTCTAGCTCCATCTGGTCGTACTAGACAGTCCCCAAAGTTTATCGTTCTCAAGTTCTGAAGTTTAGGTAGAACATCTGCCATGGCAACAGCTCCAGTGGTAGTAAAAGTGTTATCATTTAAATCAATTGTCTAAATAAATGCAGATAAGAGCAATCAGTAACCCCATACCAATGTACACGCCTAGTACTGCAAAATGGTTAGCTTTCATAACTTACCTCCAGGTTCGGATTGTGGGAGAAAGCATTAGCAAGAGCACAAATACCCTCAGCGTTAATGCCATTCTGTGGCATTGAAACACTTACAAGTGACCCCATGACCTTGAAACACATCCAATGCACACACACAATATAATGACAATGATAATAATAATAACATAAATAAATAACCACACCTACGTAAGATAAAGGTAATTATTACTAAATTACCTCAAACACTTCAGCCAAAGCTGTAGCCCCCACATTCTCTAGTCTGTTTCGGCCGGCCACAAAAACTTCCAAAGCAAGCTTTCTTCCTGCTTTTTCAGCTTCATGATGACAATCCAACAGAGATTCGGCCAACAACTAAGAATAATAACAAATAATGATAATGATAATAATAATAAACAACAGCAGTACTGTTCTTTAACACTTCAAAAAAAATTTCTGGCTTTTTAAGGGTGTCCTCACACTCTTTGAGAGTGGACCACGGTGGCTAAACTCGCTTCTGCTTTTGCCCAAACTATTGTATTTCTGCCGTCCAGCAATACTACAAGGAGAAAGCACTACCTAAAATAAAGACTAGTAGAAGTCTGTCGCATCTTAAGAAATAGCCCCATCAAAATTGTGGATTATATGGCAGTACTGTCCAGTGATGGCTAAAAGTTTAGAAGTCGAGCCATTGTATTTCATTTATAGACACGTGAATGAGAGAGTATAAAGGATGAAAAATAAATCAAGTGGGGCATAACGGTGTGTCCAGAAAAGTTAGACAACTAATTTTTCGTACACTTGTTGATTAATATTTTTAAAACATAGTCAGCCCAAAATATATGTGGTTTTAAGATTACACCTGTGGCTATGGCTGTGCAAACTACTATCACAAAAAGTGGAAATTATTGATTGGTTTAAGCCAGAAAAAAAATCTAAACCAAATGTCTGCATACTCTGTCAAATTAAAACCCATAGTTGAAATTTGAATTTGCACCTCAGCAAATGGTGAGTACTCAATCACACAGCTGAGTAGACTGGTGGGAGGTAGAGGAAGAAAAACCAGATGAAAAGTCTGCCAGAGTAAGGCTTGAGCTCAAGACCTACAAGCTCTGAGCCTACATCAACACACACACACACACACTCACTCACCTTTCCACCTTTGATCCCCAGGCCATTGTTGTTAAATTTGAGAACTTTGACAGAGTACAAGGAATCACTGGTGAGTAGAGGGATGATGGGCTCCACTCCCGTGGGGCCCAGGGCGTTGTCACTCAAGTCTAGCTCCACCAAGCAAGCCTGTGCCTTCATTATACCATCCCCAAGTGCAATCTAGTAGAAATAAACATGCCAAATGAGGAAAAAAATTATTTAAAAACCTTAAGTGTGCGACAAAAAGAGCTTGGAGGTGAATAAGAAACCATTGTTAATGAGAAACCGTCTATATTGGAAGATAGATTATAGAGATGGAACCACACAATTGCTATTCTTGTTCCAAATATAGATGACAATTCTTCTGTCCAGGGATTTGGTATAGTGGGGCAGCATAGGCAAAAAATCGTTCACTTTTTTATAAAAGCATCAAATTTTGTACACATGTACTTTGAGGTATTGTGATGTTAATTAGATATTGGGGCAACCTGGCTCAGCTGTGGCTGTCATTTTTAAGATGGCCGCCAGATGCCATAATTTTTTCCCTTTTTTTTTTGCTATAAATTATTACAAGAGTAACTATTTTTGCAAAATTGCTCCCATCTACACAAAATGGCTGCTACCAAACAAAATGGCAGCCAATTTTAATTAATAAGTGTTAATTAATAGTGATTATGATAAATGTTTGCTATCAACTACTAAGTTCTTTTACATTCTCCTTCACACTGACAGAGAGCAGTACACTGGAGTGCAGCTCTTTTACACTTGCATCTGTTAGTACACCCTTTCTTACAGCCGCAAGAAACCAGTTCATAGCAGGTTTTGGATGCCTCTGGTAGTGTGGTCCAATGCGGTTCATAAAGCCCATCTGTTTTAATCCAACCCCAGTCACATGGGGAAGGAATAACAGGCTGCGCAAGAAGTGTTTGCCCCCAGACATGACCACCTTGGAAGGCAGCTCTTTTGACATGCTGCTCAAGAGCAGCTCATGTGGGAGGAATTCTGAGCACAGAGGATTTCTTTGCAAATAGCTTCTTTCTGGCCTAGTTGATGTCAGTGCAGGTGCTGGTGTGATCATAGAGTAGAATGACATATCTCTCCATAGCTTTCATATTCTCTTCTGGGATTCCAGTGGGTGCATGTGCTAGAGTCAGCAAAGCATGACTTCCAGGTGTTCCATGCAGTCTTCTTGCCATGGCCAACAAATGCCGACACCGCATCACACCCAGTGAGGGCATGAAACATTGGAAGGGCCATCGATTTCTCGGGTCCCAAAAGGGAAGACATTTTGTGGACTGCCAGGTATCGAAAACTCTTCCCTGTTCCAAAAGCAAGCCACACTTCACTGCTGGCTGGTAATGTTGGGTGAGATACCATCACAGCCAACACCACAACATCAGTGTCAACAGTACATATGAGTATTCCTTGATGACCCTGTTGTGCAGCATGTGCTACATGCAGCATCATGCGGCTGTCTGCCTCTTCATGAGTGCATGGAGAAAGCAAGTGCAGGTCATTTTGTGATGGCACAGAAAGAACTTGCTCCCCATCTGTAACAACTAGTTCCTTGGTAGGCTCAACAAATGATTGCATGAGGGATTTAGAGAGGAAACTAAAGATTTCCTTTTTGTTGAGATCCACACGCAGGAAATTCAATTTCCTGGAATCGGTGCAGACTCGATGACACGTCTGCGAACCCTAGTCTATCTTTGATGCATTCTTTGGTAAAAAGCATCAAATTGCTTTTGGCCTATCTTCTTGGCGTTACGTACCGTCTCCACTACAGCAGCATCTGCTATCACATTTGTGTCAAGGACAAGCAGGTCCTGACTCTCTTCTTCAAATGGATTGCCAAACTCCTCAATGACGGCTACTAGAGAACGAACATGGTTTGCAAAGGCTGTCTGTATGCTCACTGTTTGGTCATGGTGACATACATGCTCTCTTTCATTCCAGTGCAGGCCTACATTTTCAAATTCACCGATCACTCTGGCAACTTTGGGCCCAGCAACCATCCACTGACGTAGGGCACTTGGGTCTTCAGTGAGACCCACTGCCCCTCCATCACCTTTGACACAGGCATTGTTTTGCTCGTGGGCTTGATCAAGGGGAATTGAAGAGAACACTCGCTTGGTCTTCTGCACTGTGAAGTGGCCAGCATTGAACTTCCTACTGATTTCAGGATGTTTCTCAGGTAGTTCAGCCATGTCCCTCAGGTGCACTGGTATCCAGCAAGCATAGTTTGTATGATCTAATGCACAGAACCAGGGAACAAGTTCTGTTAAGGCATCCAGATACAGTTTGCTTCTCTCAAGGATCGGACATACACAGCAATGCACACTTCCAACTCCAACGTTGTTGCCCAAAACTGAAACTGAGGACAGCTCTGTTTCCTCTGATCACACCAGACCTCAAACTCCACAGGGGATTGCACACCGACACTGTTAACGGTTGTAGGCATGATGTTGTAGGATGTGCAAGGCAGCAGCAGTGATTTGGTGTGCTCTTCTTGTGTGCATGACCTGTGCTGCTCGGTGTAGAGAATCAGCTGTTCCTGCTGTGGCTATTTCTGCTTGTACAAGTGCTTGTGCCCATCCACTTCCTTGCAGCCAGTCACCAATGGTTTTCAGTGCTGCCATCTCTATGTGGAGACCACCAAAGTGCAGCACCAACATCTTCATCAAATACCAGCCACATATCTCCCCTTATTGTGAGCTCTCATGTCTGGAAACTGTGCCAACAGTCTCTGCTTGATCCGGGTACTGTTCACTCTTACATCACGCTGTAAAAAAGATGTGCACCTGTTAATTATAATGTACAAATGGGGCAACTTATCGTCCACTCACAATTCCAAGCTGTTCCAACCGAGATGTGTATAGGTGCACCAGATCAGCAAGTTTGAAGACTGGCACAGTACTTGCTTCCAAGCGGGTTTCCTCAATGTATATCACTAGTTATGCAAAGGCAATTCCAGATACCTGAGGCTCATCTTGACTTGCATCTGTCTTGATTTTCCTGGCACGATTGTACAGACCCAATAAGCACTTGGTATGATATTTGGCTTCCAATGCTATCATGTCACCCACACTTAGTTTGCCCAAAAGTACGGTGTCCTCAACAAGTGTGGCACTTTCCCCGCACACGTTTGTCCACTTGAAATGTTGTTACTGCATGAAGACCATCGGAACCTGCTGAGTTACCACAGAAGAAACAAGTTGCCTCAATAGAGGTTGCTTCATTGTGAAATCTGCTGCACTTCCGTGAAACTGTGTCACTACCAGGATTTTTCCTCTTCTCTGCTCTCTGCAACATGGTTTTGTTGTAACGGAGCTTGCATGATTGATGCCACTTGGCCTCGTTGGCTGACATAGATGCCTCAATACCTTGCCTTTCATCAATCCTGTCCAACTGCAAGGTTGTTGGTAGAATTCCTAAAGCATTGAACTTCATGAGGTTTTCAGCTAGTGCCTCATACGTTCTGCCAACATCTTTCCGTTTGGAACACGCAGGTGAAGTTAGGGACTCCGGTGTTTCTACTTGGCACAAAACACAGAGCTCCCAGTTTGTAGTAGCTACAGATGACTTCTCAGATGATGAAGATGGTGCCCTGCTATCCACAAGTTTGATCTTCTTGGACATGGCTAAAGACAGTGACTGTAGCTAGCTATAGCCAACTAAAGATGAAGACTCAGTTTGAAGTCAAAGTGTGAACATGTGCTTACCACAGCACACACACACACACACCAAAGTCAGTCAGTTGTGCTGGCATCAGCCTGCAAGTTTTGGGCCTCTTGCATTTATTACTGTTGTAGCCATAAGTGCTAATTAGTGCAACCAAATTTTTTTTTTGTTGCAAAAATGACTACCATGTAATAATGTTGTACGTACTGTAATCATTTCGGAAGCTAATTTTTTAGCATTGGCCAAAAAATTTGGGTATTGGTAATATTGCATGGCAGCCATTTTAAAAACGACAGCCATGGCTAACGAAGGCGCAATTGCGGGCGCCCCAATATCTGAAAATGTTCGCAATACTTGAAAGTACATGTGTGCCAGTTTTGGTTCTTTCATAAAAAAGTGAACGATTGGTCCATATTATGAAGCTATGCTGCCCCACTATAGTATGTCCACGTTGAGTTGGCGCGACCACAAATGTGGCAAAAGAGGAATGCACTTGGCGAAACCGGAAACCAATTAAGGTTACATGACAGTAGTAGCTCAAACGCGCGAAAACGTCGACGCCCACAGTAAAAACGGGGCGGGTCCAAGGTGCGCATTATTACCGTAAGTTTACTTGTTGAAATGAAAAAGAAACTATGGCAGTTTCTTCCGCGGCTGTATTCAATATATGCCCAGTTATAACTAATCACCCGTAGTTTATAGTTTGTACGAGCTTCTAGTTGTGCGCTAAAACTGGTTGAAGGTTGCGGAGGGTTATCTGGAGCTACAAAGCTTAGAGGAAAGAAGCACAGGACCGCGGCTGAACGCCTCCTCAAGTAAGTCTGATTGTTGTGTGCTTAAGCGTGTATTTAAATTCTATTCTTACTTTTGTGGTGTGACGAATTTCTGAAGTACTCAACAGTCATGTGAAGAATCCAGCACATCACCTACACTTTAGCTATGGCCACACACATTCCAGTATTACTTTGTCCTTCACACTGAATCATTCATATCATTTTATTCATGATTTTACTATATTTTCTATCTACTTGTTAAATTTCAACTTTTAAAAATTATACAAAAAAAATTATAATTTTATAATGACATATACAATATATATTACATAATTTTATGATGACATGAAATTGTGGTAGATACAAGCAGCAGTTGAATTTGGAGGGTGGTAAATAGCATCACCATAACCATAGAGAACTGTACCTATATAGACATGAGGAGTAATGGACAGCTAAAGCATAAATAGTGGCATATAGGTCTATGATGAATTGCATATCTTATTATCTTGGTCAGCAAACAGTAAATTGGCTGAGTTTCTAAATAAATAGGCCCTATTTAAACAGGTAAGAAAATTTGAGTGGACAAGCAACCCGTGATACAAACGTACCTCACATTGCAGCTTGCTCTTGTTAAGTAGCCTTGAATAGCAACAAAGTCCTGAGCCTAAAATGAACCAGAATGTCAAGCAGAAGGGTAGAAACGAAGTCACCAAACTACGACTGCTTTTTATTTACAATTGTCTCTGAGGTACTGCGCACGTGTTTGGCCCGGTTTGAGCGCGTGACTAAATCTCGCCGCGTGTAGCGCGGGAAACGTGTGGTTTTATTTATTCCCATAGACTTTTCTATTGAGTTTTGAAACTGCACTTTCTCCGCTGGCTCAGAAGTTTTTAAAGGGAATTTTCTGGACCGCTTCGGCACGAGCTTTCGAATGGTACAAACCCCGGAAGCGTAGCTACTTCCGTTCAAAAGTTATTAACGGTTGTTACCACGCCAACTCAACTTGGACATACTATAGTACAAGATACTATCATGTTACTGTTTTGAAATCTACATATTTGTGATAAAATTAATGTTGGGGTGCTGGATATATTACACACACCACTGAAATGTAATAATTCTTATTTTGTTTTTACTGCAATTAACACAAGACAATTCCATGTTAGGTAAAGGGTCTAAAAGTGGAAAAACAACAACTGTTTGCAGATTGTCCTTATTCTTATTTTAAGAAGAATCATTCCAACATACCAGAGACATTGGAATCTCAGATTTGAGCCGGCTAACAAACATGTCACTCCAGAGAGCCCTAGAGAATGAAGGTTTTTCTGCGAGACATGCGCCAATAGCCTTTGTAGCATCTACTCCAAAGCTGTTCCCACTCAGTTGCAGTGTAGTTATCCCTTCACATTTCTTTATTAGGTCGACTATATGAGCCACTAAAGAAATCAAATCGTTGCGTTAAGATGTGCATTTATTAGAGCTACTCATTCACTCTTACCATCTTCTTCGCTGTTCAGCTTCTTTCCTTCTCCTTTAATACATACCGTAGTCTCCTCCATGATGAGAATGACTGGATGACAATTCAGGTATAATGACAATTCAGGTATAATGCCAATGCAATGCTAATCTGGTCACAACCGGTTTTGATTGATGAACGAGCTACACAATGCTGACTTGGCATATTAGTTTGATTTTTCCCTCCCCCTCTCAAAATTGCACATTGCGCATGCTTGCATGTATTGTTCACGCAAATTTTTTTAACGGACACATTTATTTTGCTTAGCTGGCATTTATAATCTTGCGCTTAGCTGTGAAAGAAGCGCATTCGGATCGGGTCGGACAGTTGTTAGCGTCGATATTTTGTGTGGTGGGTGGCCATGGGTAAAAAGAATAAGCGCGGAAAGGCTGAAGTCAAGACTTATAAAGGGTCTATGGATGATGTTTTACTGGCCAAGAATCTTTGGAGGAAGCCTATGCCTAAAGATGGATCTTGTCTCTTTAGAGCGGTGTCCGAGCAGGTTTGTTTAGAGCTGTGCACTGAATTCTGGTCACCAGACTATCATGTGGGTGTTAACAGGTGTATTGTAGTCAAAGCTACCACTGGAAAGTCAGGGAAAAGTGTGTTGAGTATATTGGAGCCAACAGAGACAACTTCAAAGAGGTACAATGTCTTATAAATTATACAAAGCTGATTATTGTTTTGTTTATTTGCATTAGTTTGTCACTACCTCTTTCGACATGTACTTAAATCATCTGTCAATTGATGTAAGTGTTTCAAGTAATACATTATAGTACTGTCTTTCATTGTCAATGCAAAGAAATTCTTTGTGGCCACAATTGTCGCCGTGTTTAGTTTAAACTACTATAACCTAATGGTGTTACTTTTTTATCTCAGTTGTGGGGCGGAGAGCTGGAATTGGTTGCTCTAAGTCGGTTGTATCGGCGTTCCATTGTTGTGTATAATCAAGTGGATTCCGGGAAGATTCAAGAGCAAGTGTTCCTTGGTGGAGTAGATGTGGACAAGAATTCTGTAGTCACAGGCAAACTAAGCAATCCTGTAAGAGTTATGCAGTGCACAACTGTGGTCTTGACTGATTTTTTTTTTTTTTTTTAAGATTTTGTTGGCATACTTGCACGGCAATCATTATGATGCTGTCTATACTACAAGTCACAAGCAGTCACTGGAACTATGTCAAGGTGAGTGACCACACCCCCTGCCTGAAGGTGTGATGTTGATTTTAGTGTCTTACCATTGTCAGGTATTTTGTACACGGCTCTAATGGAGGCAGTATTTGACCACCACATCCCCGTCAGCTGCAAGAAGAAACTCGCCAACTTGCACCAAGCAGATGTGACAAAAATGGTTTCTTTTAAAGGGAAACCAGCTGGTGGTTTCAACAAGACAGACACTGACTCTAAGCCTCTGTGGAACTTGCATCGGCATTATAGCATGGATGAAATTGTAGCTATGAGCTGGACCATGTACTTCAACTCTCCCGTGGTCCTTCACAAGCAGATGCAAGAGAGTATGTGGCTGGGTGGGAGGGGGCGTGCAGGGTAGGGAGTGGGTTGGGAGGGGGTGGGGTGTGGGTGGGTGTGCAGGGATGGGAGTGGGTGGGTGTGCAGGGATGGGAGTGGGTGGGTGTGCAGGGATGGGAGTGGGTGGGTGTGAGTTGGGAGGGGGTGGGTGTGCGGGGAAGTGGGTTGGGAGGGGGTAGGTGTGCAGGGATGGGAGTGGGTGGGTGTGAGTTGGGAGGGGGTGGGTGTGCGGGGAAGTGGGTTGGGAGGGGGTAGGTGTGCAGGGATGGGAGTGGGTTTGAGGGGGTGGGTGTGCAGGGGATGGAGTGGGTTGGAGGGGGTGGTGGGCGGGATTAGAGTGGGTTGGGAGGGTGCGTGTGCAGGGATGGGAGGGGAAGGTGTGCAGGGTATGGAGTGGGTTGTGAGGGGCGGGTGTCAGGGATGGAGGTGGGTTTGGAGGTGGGTGTGCAGGGATGGGATTGGGTTGGGAGGGGTGGGGTGTGCAGGGGAATGGGGAGGGGTGGGGTGCATGATGGGAGTGGGTGGGAGGGGTGGGTGTGCATGGGACGAGGGTGGGTGTGCGGGATGAGAGTGGGTGGGTGTGCAGGGATGAGAGTGGGTGGGTGTGCAGGGAATGAGAGTGGGTGGGAGGGGGTAGGTGTGGCAGGGATGAAGAGTGGGTTGGAGGGGTTTTTGGTGGGGGGGTTGCAGGGATGGGACGGGAGGGGTGGGTGTGCAGGGATGAGGTGGTGGGTTGCAGGGTCTTATGTGGGTTGGGAGGGGGTAGTGGTGCGGGATGAGAGTGGGTTTGGGAGGGGCGGGTGTGCAGGATTTGAGTGGGTTGGGAGGGGGTTTGGTGTTCAGTGGATGGGAGTTGGTTGGGAGGGGGTGGGTTGTGCAGGGATGAAGTGGGTTGGGAGGGGTGGGGTGTGCAGGGATGGGATGGGGCGGGTGTGTCAGTGATGGATTGGTTTGGGAGGGGTGGGTGTGTCATGGACGTGATTGGGTGGGTGTGCCGGGATGAGAAGTGGGTTGGGATGGGTGGGTGTGCAGGGATGGGAGTGGGTTGGGAGGGGTGGGTGTGCAGGGATGGGAGTGGGTTGGGAGGGGTGGGTGTGCAGGGATGGGAGTGGGTTGGGAGGGGGTGTGCAGTTAAGTATCAGCAAAAAGTATAAGTTATCACTCAAATCTGCCAGATCTCTACTTTTTATTTAGAATTGACCTTGCACAGTGTTTAATTCTATATCAATCAATCAAGTGTGTCTAATCAGAGTGTATCTCCTGTCATGACACCAGCAGTTTGGGGGGGGGGAATGATTTAATACTAGCCTGTATATATCGTTGAGGTGCAGTATGTGTAAAGTTGAAAACAGTAGATATAAGGATGTTAAGAAGTGAAGTATTACATTTATTCCCCCATTGCCCTTCCCCTCCTCTTCCTCCGTCCTTCCTTCCACCCATTCATGCACCTTTGCAGCCATTGAAGCTTTGGACAGAAGTGTTGCAGCCAACATCCAGTTCCGTGTCGGTGACAAATGTTTTTTCTTCATTGGTGATCAGAAATCCACTGGTGAGATAGTCCGGCTACATTCCAAACCAGACCAGCACTTGGTAAAGAGACCTTTCTTTGGTACAAGCTTAATTATTTAGTTTTGATTTAATTTATTAACCATTTAGGTCCAAGTGTCTAATTCGATAGATGACGATCAGTAAGTTATTTTATGTGTTATAATAGAGTTTCTGTGATGTTACACAATTTAACTCAACAATGTATGCTGAAGTAGCACCAATAGCAGGAAAGCTCTAGCTCAAGAAATTTTTTTTACTCTCCATACCATTATTAAACTTTGTGTTGGATTTCTATGGAATGCATGTGTTAGTCGAGTCCTTGTACTGTCTCTTGTGTCAATGTAGGTGGGAGATCCCTGCCAAAGACCTGATGCTCGTGTCTCCGACTGTCAACCGTAAGTGTGACGATATCTTTTTCTTTTTTTTGTGACTTTTAAGTGAAGTGTCTAATGAGAGTTTCTGCTGCTAGGTGTACACGGTAAGCAGCAGCGAGCAACAGACCAAGGAGGCAGAGTTCCGTACTCTGCTACTCCAACTGTCTCTAAGGCAATAGAGAAGTCGTTGCCTCGTGGTGCTCTCCCTCCTACTCAAGCTCTGTCCAACGAAGCGAAGCCTTCGTTCAGTAGTCCATCTCATGGTCAAGGTGCCGTGGGAGGGGCCTCAACTCCCAGTGACACAGTCCCTTCAAGAGCGCGTTCCCAAGGTAACCACACAGGTAAACAGTCGGGTGTATCGCAAGTGAGTTCTGGTGCAGATCGCAGTCGCAGTCATCCTGGGAGCAAGCATAGATCTGAGGCTGAGGAAGTATTGTCAACACGCGGCTCTGAAGCACACCCCAATAGTGTCGTACCTGTACGTCCTTCTGGGGGCACTGCTTCCACTAACCTTGTTTCTAGCTCAACAGGAAAGACATCATCATCTGTGACAACAGCGAGGAACAACTCCAAGTCTGTACCAGGACAAACTTGTGAGACCCGGGACCAAGAACAGGTCAGGAAGAAAGTAAATCATGGACATAAACTTCTGTCTGCAGCTTTGGAACCAGTTAAACAGCAAGTAAGAAGGCATGGGAACAACTTTTATTAAGAGAATGTTTGTACTTCCTCTAGTCACAGTTTAGTTATGTGCACCGAGGACAAAGTAGGGGAGTTACCCTGGGAATGTCCAGAGTGTCTATGTGTCTGAAGGGACTTACTCAGGGAAATTCCCTACTAGGATCTCCACTTGTGTCATTGTCAACTTATGTTGGTCAGTGTGCAGGAGGCTTAGTCACTCACACAAGCCCACAAAAGCCTCTTTCTTCTTCTGTATGTCATAAAAATTCTTCTAGCATAGGAACAAGAAATGAGATTTTTTTGTTGTGGTTTTGTTTATTTTTTTAAACTTAGCAAGTTGATGGGAGTGTATTGAATATTATGTGCTAGTAATTTAGAGGGAACACATGTTAGCATGTAAACATTGGAATATTAAAAATCTTTGAACTTCCTAACTTATCCTTCACCAGTATGCAGTGTGTGTCTGAGGAACTATTTCCAAGCATTGTTTAGGTAGATAGTTTTAGCTTGCCAAGTTGACTGTCTTCTGGGTCTCTGTCAAACTTACAGTGTTCCCCACAATGAGGCCAGTTCCTCTGATGTATTCTGAGAAGGGGAGAAGGGACGAACTGGTAGTTCTGAGAACAGCAATAGGTGTCTGTGTGATGGGTAGTTGCCGGGAATTGGGCTAGGGTTGTTGGATTCCCAGTACTCCTGTGCAGTAAAGATGCTAGAATGGAGAATGGGCTTCTGTCGCTGTAGCTGTTGAGTAATACAGGTGTGAGGGAGTTTGATTATTAGAGTTTTATACCAACGTGGTCAGGTGCGGACTATTATGTGTTTTGTTAGTTTGTTTTTCAGGATTTAGTCGGTCAAAATTATACATTATGTGTTTGTGTGTGTTAGCATTTAATGGGAAATTGTTCTATTGATATATAATCAAAATAAAAGGGGATTGTCTTTACAAGCTTTTCTTGTGAAAGTCCCACCTTCGTCATTTGTGGCTGCTTTTAAAATTTCTTTAATTTTTTTTTCTGCCATGTATAACGTTTTGAGTAAATGTTTCATAAAGTTTACTGACCACGTACCCCAAATGAGGGAACTATTCATTAGTTAGCTGTAAGGCAATTAGTTGAGGCAGCATTGTGCTGTGATAATCCGTTTCATTATTGTGGTCAGGAAAAGGAACTCTTTTGAAAATAATACAGTATAATAATGATAATAATAATAATGATAATAAATGACTGTGTGGATGATTTAAAACAACCTGGACTTTCACAAGTGCAAGAGTAAGATAATAGCACGTCATATATCTCATGCCTTCTGACTCCCACACATTCTCCGCTTACTCTCCTGGTAACAGTGAGAAGCTAGACCAGCACTCGAAAGTTTGTTTGGCCCTTACTGCAGGCAGACACTTTGGAAGTAACTTTTTAGGTAACTGACTAACATCCCCTTCTTCCCCTCAGCACATGCAGTTAGTAACTGCAGAGCTTAACCTGACTGTCGCTTCATTTTTGCAAACTTGAGTTATACATATACAAACTCTCATGCCTTTCCTTGCATCTATCACTAATAATTATTTTCGTGCTAATTGATTATTATATTTATTTGTTAGGGATCTAAAGTAAAACCAGCATCTGTGTCCAAGAGTTCAGGAGCTGCTGCTCAGCCCAAACATTCCTCTACCTCACATCATAAGTCCTCAGGGGCTGATTCTGCACCCATGGCTCAGTATTCCAGTGTGGTGAAGAAGAACAGTGGAGGACCCAGTGGCTCACTCACTTCAGAGGATATGGAGTCATCAGAAGAGAGCAGCGAGATGGAAGAAGAGGCGGAAACATCTTCTCAAATGCCCCACTTTCTTGGTACAAGTTCTCCCGGCAATCTCCCGCCAAAGGAAGTGGTAGCAGCACAGACTGGGTCACAGCGAAGTAACCAGCAATCTCAACAAATCTTCACAACACAAGAGAACAAGTCTTCTATGGTCAGTACACCAGCCAATGATGCTCTCTTGCAAAGCGATTCCAAGGAAGGCAATGTTAAAGATGGCCACGCCCCTGTCCATCAGTTGCCAATGACAGTGGTTTCCCAACAGCTAGACAAAGACTATTCATCAGGTAGTGTCAGTGTTGGCGGTCAGCAGGAGCCATTTCCCATCTATAAGGCTATGGGCGGGAGGGAAAGCCCTTACTTGGAGCGAAAGGTGCAAATGGATGAGCTTTCTCAGAAAGAATCCTGGCCTCTGCTTTCTGATATGACCAATCACCCGCCCTTGTCCAACTGTGATCCGGTCCTGTCTCTATACAGTCCTAGCAACAGACACCTCATGATCTACTCTGCAGTCATGTCCTCCCAACCACACTTTACCAGTAGCAGCACCACTCACTCCAGCTCCATGATATCCTCCACTCACCCCATGTTCTCCACCTCCAATCATCAGGGTTCTTTTTCCAGCCCTCACCACCAGGCCTCTTCTTCCATCCCCTATCATCATCATCAGTCTTCTGCCTCGGTGAAGCCTACGACTGCAGACCAGCACATGTTTGGCATGACTGACTCAGAGGTCGGACGCCTTGCCTCTGATGTGGGGCAGCAAATCTCAAAGAGGGGAGGAGAAGGAGGAGAAAGTTCCCATCCACTACCTTGGATCAACAACACCGGTAGTAGTAGTAGTAGTAGTAGTAGTATTAGCGGCAAGTCTCCAGCATCGGCTGTGTTAGTTCCAGCCAACAACCATGCTGCAACTAACTTGCTTCTCAACTACAATACTAGTATGTCATCTGGCAATCGCAAATCTAACAACTTTCCTTCAGAACTGGTGGCTCAAGCACATTTCACTCCCATCATTCCCAGTACTACGATGTCGTCGCTGACTTCCCTTGCTTCTCTGTCACATGGGAATCACATGACTGCTTCACCATTGCCTTCCACTGTCATCAAGTCTCCCACAGGAGGCACTATTCCAATTCATCATCAGCAACAACAGCAGCAACAACAACAACAGCAACAGTTGCAGCAGCAACCACAGGTCTATTTGCATTACAGTGAGAGCACCAACTTCCCAAACGCTGTCAGAGCGACAAGGTCACCTCCTGGTGCAACCTCTGCTGGTGTTGCCTTGGCTTCTGGCTCCATCTCTGGTGTTCCTGTGGTGGGCAGGTATACTGGGGCTCTGATGAGCTCAGGGGAGAGCAAGTTGTTGGAGGGAGTGTATGAGGCCAGGTCTGTAGAGGATCCTCGTTATGTCAGTCCTCATAGCGGAAGAGCCTTTGCTGCTCCCCGGGAGCATGATGTAATTAGTAGGTTGGGCGTGGCAAGTTCTTCTCCCAGTTCATCTGGGGTTGCTAATTCATTTCCAGCTCCAAATGGGGCCGTGCTAGTGAACGAGACCTCAAGGAAGATCACTCCTAGTGGAATACCAACAGCCGTTCAGACAACTCCTCCTCCTCCTCCTCCCAAGATGGTGGATGAGGTCATTCAGACAGATTTTGTCGAAGGTCCTGCAATGGAAGACAAACAGACAGCAACTAGTGGTGTCTATGTGGCTCAGGAGGATTTGGCTCCGCCCCAACTGCCACTGGACTCTATGGGTAGGTCTAGGTCATTTCAACATGCATTGTGTTTGTGTTCGTGTTTGGTTTTGGGAGTCTAATTTTAATGGGTAGTTCAGTTTGTTATGTGGCTGGGAGTCAGCTCTGTGTTGGGCTGTTCTGTTGGTAAGGTTCCCTTTATTTAAAACTGCTTGTAAACTAATAATTCTTCAACTGTTTTTATTTCATTTGGATATAATTATTATTGTTGTTGTACAACCTTGACCCATTGCTTTAGTGACAACCATTACCCATTTCAGTTTAATGATAACCACTACCCTAGTGACAAGTTACCCATTTGTCTTATGAATTGGTTCAGTAATGACCATTAACCCATTGCTGTAGTTATACGCTTTTGACAACCATTACCCCATTGCTTTAGTGACAACCACTACCTAATATCCAGTGACTACCTCTTAAGGCTACACATTGCTGCTTCTGGTAATGTTTTGAATGTTTATAACTAAATGTTTGTTGTTATTGTTGTTGTGTCTGGTAGACTTTGGTAATTGGTACAGTTATTGATTGTGCTATTTGATTGCAGCTGATAAAATCAAATTCTGCTTGACCTATAGTCTGCAGTGTCTCAGTCTTCATGGAAGCTCGAGTGATATGATAGCAGAAATGGAACAATTTCAAGTGAATGACAAACTCGAACAGTTCTTTCTTTTTCAGCAGCATCTGGAGCTGCAGCAGAGACAGTTTGAGCAACAACAGCAGCGACAATTTGAGCAACAACAGCTGCAACAACAACAATTTGAGCAACAGCAGCAGCAACAACAACAATTTGAGCAACAACAACAAATTGAGCAACAACAACAACAACAATTTGAGCAGCATCAGCAGATGACTTGTCTCCAACGCGAACATTCTGGCTTGCCAGAAGACCAGCATGCGACCACTGACAACCAGCCACACCCACCACCAAGTCCCTCAGGTGGTGAAGGAAATCCAGATTGTAGCGAGAAATTTGTAGAAAAGCCGAATATGCCCACAGATGAGTTACCAGAGCATTTGGGAATGGGTGTGGCAGAAATTCCTCATCCTTCGCTGATTTCGACAGGTATGCCTTTAATGATGCAGAGGCCACTCCCACCCCAGATGATGCCACCACCGTACATGTACCACCCCAACAATCCATTCTACTATTCCATGTTACCACCTCATTTGCCAATGCCCTACTTCGTGCCGCCACACCCCTTCCCTCCCTTTGCACCAATCGTGCCTTCACCGATTGTGGATGTGCCCCCCGGGGATGGACACCCACAGCAACAAAACCACTCCGTTCCGTCATCTCCATACCAACCAGTGAAACCTGCCACTCACTTGGGGGCCGTTCCCTCGGATGTTCCCTCGTCTGTCAACCAACCAGCGACACAAGAAAATGAAGCCACAATCTCTGGTAGCAATCAGCAGTCGGTAATGGTTGCAAGTACAGACATGCCACTCCCCCCACCTGCCATACTACCTCCTCCTACTTCCTCCCAACAGCATCTAGGAACCCTCCCTGCAGTGGACCAAGGAACTGTCAAACAGCAGCCCCTGGACAAAGCCGATCTGACTGGAATGCAGTCACCATTAGTTGACAATGTTCACAATCCTGTAGTCCATGCTGCAGTAGCAGACCACGAAGAGAGCAAAGCGAGAGAATCTCATGGTGATTTGCTCCCTGTTGCTTCTCCACTTCTAGTGAGCAACAGTACTGCCTCAGATCATCAGGTGAAGGGCATAAATTCACTTGTAGTGGCCCAGGCTACCTCACCACCTGTGCAACATCATGGTGCTACTGATGCTGTTCAATCTCATCCTCGCCGGTCAGTGGACAGAGTATCTCCTCCAAGGACAGTGCAGAGTCACGCGACAACTTCTCAGGCAGGGCCTGGTCACATGACAGCTTCTCAGGCAGGGCCTGGTCACGTGACAGCTTCTCAGGCAGGGCCTGGTCACGTGACAGCTTCTCAGGCAGGGCCTGGTCACGTGACAGCTTCTCAGGCAGGGCCTGGTCACGTGACAGCTTCTCAGGCAGGGCCTGGTCACATGACAGCTTCTCAGGCAGGGCCTGGTCACATGACAGCTTCTCAAAAGAAACCTAGTCAAGTATCTACTCCTCGGGCCAAGCCTGGTCAAGTGACTACTTCCAGGAATGTCAAGAAGAAAGCTGATAGTGTGGTGTCTCCTGGTCTCCCTTGTCGACCTGCTGCTACAACCAATGGCCCATCTTCAACTTTGGCTAATGACAATCAAAGAGATAGACTTATAGGAAATGGACCAAAGACCAACCTCAAGAAGACAAAGCAGCAAGGGAAGCACAATGGGAAGTTCCATTCTGCTGCTGCCAGTAATAGCTCAGGAGATAATAGTTCCGGAGTGTCTCGTTCAACTTCCAGCAATTACAAGTCCGGGCAGCAGCAGGACTCCCTGAGGCAGTTTGTGATGGACGTCCTTGTTCCTGACTCAACCATTTCAACAACATTCACGGAAAGAAATACAATCCTTTTCAATGCCTTGCAGTCTCCCACTGGAAGCTCCGATGCCATATTGGACTCCAGCTGTGAATCAGGTACAGGGAACACCCTATTGGAGGGGCGCACTGGTAGCGTTGGTCCGGCCTCTGAAGAGCGTGCTAGTAATATCGTCATAGATACAGAGAACACTGTGTTAGACTACATTCATGACTGGCGTGCAGGACGAGTGGAAGGTCGTCTTGGGAATGAGTGCAGTTTATCTTGTGGTGAAGTGAATGACTGGCCTGACTTCAGTGAGATGGGTTGTGAGTCTGTACAGCACAAGCACAGTTCAGCTGTTGGTCTGCAGGAGGCAACATCTTCACGGGAATCACACAGGAGAACCATGTGGATGCCACCAGTCGGAGAAAGATATAATGTTAGTGATTTTAGTAATAGTAATAGAAGTAATTAGCAGGTGCAAACTCTTTCAAGTCACAAAACAATGCAGCTGATTGTTGGTAATTATGTTGATGATGCCTTACCCATTATGTGCATGCTGGCATATGGGCTATACAGTGCTTCCAACTTAAAGAGTGGATTTTTTTAAACTACTGTATAGACCCTCACTACAGTCATTTAACATACACATACCTTTTCTTCTTCATCCCAATAATGTTTACAATAGTAAAACTGCCTGTTTAGAGAATGGAAAATGGAAAACAGCACTTTTCTCATTTACTCTAATACATTTTACGCCATTTTTGTTGACGTCAAGATTTTGCGGTAGTTCGTCATTAAACGTAGCTAGTTACTAAGGTTGAACGGTTATTTCCCTGAGCGGTAAGACGGGACTTTCCCTAACTGCAAGCGGCTGTATGGATTCTCATCGTTCCACTAGCAACAGTAAGCGAAGTCGAAATCAGTCAGAATTGTTGGCTGGTATTACTAACTTGGAGCCAAGCCTATCCAAGAGGTCCTCTTTTTCAAGAGCTGAAGGAGTTTAATACTCCCAAGGCTCCCAGTATTCTGACAACATCAGGGCGATGCAGTTGGAGTCCTACGGGTTGTGCAGCTCCAGACGGCAGCTGAAACGCTGGCCGTGATAGGCAGTAGCGCCGTAAAACTTGATACTTAGGGCCTGAGATACAACTGTAGCTAAATCAGCCATACCTGTGCAACAATTAGCGGTAAACTGGCACCTTCATGCCTTTATGACACAAATACGCATACGCTGTTTTGTGACGTTGCGTTTACGTGTACTAAAGGCCCACAGCCCGCTCTAAACGTCATCATTTGATGACCCTTACCATGCGTAAAAAATATTTGGTGAAAAACTGCCACAACTCACTTTAATTTTCAAGGTATAACTACCAAAGTTATACATAATAATTTTAAGGCAATTTTACATCATGTGTCAACTTTTTAGATAAATTAAAAAATCCTGGCTTAAACACTTTTTCTTAAAATTTAAAATATTTCGAGATTCAAATTTCGTGTGCCCACAAAATCAGGCTCATATGAAACTTCAGGTATTAAAGTATCAGTATACCAAGTTATAGAGGTAAGGAAAAATGATTTCTCTTTTTTCAGCTTAAACACTTCCAAATTCACTGTCTTGATGCTCCCAGTTCCATCACCTATAACCACAAAAATAACTACAAACCCACAAAATTGTTTTGTCTGTATGTTAATATGACATTAATGTATAATACTACAAATTTTTAGCTTTCTATTACACATACTTGAGAAATTATAGCAGAATTAGCAACCTTAAGGGTGCTGGCACATAGCAACGCTCGCGCGGCTTAATTGAGCAACAAACCACGAAACCACCGAGTTGTAGAGGTAGAGGGCGGACCTTAAATACCCGCGCATAGATAAGAGCTTCCTGGCAGACCGTGGTAAGTACATATAGTTAACTCGGCTTACGGAGGGCGGGGCTAGAAAATTGCACAGTGGCAAAAAAGTGCGAGACAATTGGAATCTATTTTGTACTCCAAGTACAGAAAGGCGGATGATTAGTGTTTCAATTTTGGTACAGCGGCGTAACTTAACAAGGTAATAAAAGTAGTCGTTTTTGTTTTTCAATACAGTATACATTTGTGACGCAACAAGAAAAAAATCACATAAAAATATGAATAAATATAAAGCAAAATAGAATTGAACAAAACAAAAACGACAATATTGTAAACAATGAGCTGAAGAAGTGGTGGACGAAATTCTGGCTTCTGTGCGTCCTCCACTGTCTCCAATAAGTTCCGTTTATTTTGGGACTTTGAGGCTTCATAACTTCTTTGGTTCAGTGCGTGTGTCCGTCATTCTTGGTAAGTCCACATTTTGCCAGCATGTCTCGTAGATCCGCTTGGCTGCGTGAACCTGCGAGGTATAGAATCGGAGTTATTTTCCATAGCAACAGCCAATTAACCTTAATTTATTTGTGTGGGCGGAGCGCGTATCCGGTGTGCCAGCACCCTTAACCAAAAAGTTAAAAAAAAAATCCACTCTTTAAGCTGGAAGCACTGTACTAGTAAATCAAGTAGCTTGTTTTAATTTTTTAAGGAATTATTCATTGTGGGTTATCTAGATGTTGTGTGTTAATCCTTAATATATATATATATATTATACATGACTATAATTATAATATTATGCATATTATATATTAGATATAAGTTCTGTGATAGATGACTAAAGTGTGGATATGGCAGATTGCCACATAATTCTGTCAATTTTGTTCTTTCTTTTTCTATTTCAGGGTCAGTAATTGCCTTCGCCAAAGATAATGACACCCCTCACATGGAGGAGCTAGTTAATCTCATCATTATTTATTTATTTGATTTTTGTTGTATTCCTTCTGCCTTCCTCCTTCTGTGTAATAATGTGCAACATGGAATTTCGCAACCATTGATATTTTTTTTCATTCTTTTTTTTAATTTTTAATTTTATGAACTACCGATTCTCTGTGATAGTTTGCGATTTTGTAATCATAATTTTTACGATATTGACACAATTAATACGGTCAGTCAGTTGTGCGAGTGGAAGCGGTGAAGAGATAGTGTTAGACATTGTAGCCAAGAGTGGGTGAAAAAAATGGCTACTGCAAGGAGGCCTATAGTGCGCGCAACGTCCGGGTCCGTGCTGGGCATGGAAGGACACGTAGAGAAGATTCTTGCGTCTATTCGGCAGAGGGGCGAGAGGGGGAAGTCGTCGCTTGCTTTGCAGAAGCTCACAGAAGTGAGATTCCGTGTGAAGTGGTGATTTGATACCAACAAAAAGATGTTTAGTGCAAAGCTGCATGAAAGAATTTAATTCTGTACATCAATTCTGTCTTATTTTGTAGGAAGAATGTCCTGACGATGAACTAGGCAAGAAAGGTAAAGTGGTGGTGTATGTCACGAGCATAAAAGCTATTAGAAAAACTTCCGAGAGCTGCAAAGAAGTGTTGCACACACTCAGAGCTCATCACATTGACTTCACTGTGAAAGATGTGCATCTCCACCCAGACTACAGCATGGAGCTCAGAGAAAGATTTCAGGGAAAGTCCTTCGCACTGCCCCAGGTAAGTGGCAGCAGCAAAGCAGTGCGTTGCATAATAGTTAGTGATAAAGAGCTGGTGTGGGTAACTATGAAATGTTATTGATAGTTTTTTAAACATCCACTTAAAAGTTCTTGTCAATACTTTATTAGCACTTGTTCCACACAGGTCTTTGCCGCAGGTAATTTGATAGGCGACGGAGAAGCTGTACGTGACTTGAATGAAACGGGAGAGCTGAAGGAATTGCTACGAGATTACAAGGTAGAGTACCTGTTCATTTGTTGTCAAGTCATAATTGGACAGTTCCATGTGAATTGTCAGAGTGCTATGTAACTGTTCACATCCAATAGAGTTCCCAAAAAGGATATTGGCTATGCTATTGGAGTAATAGCTCATTTGGCAGCCTGCACACAGCAAGTTCACCTGAGCATATTATACTAAATATATCTTGCCTTTAAAAATTACTTTGCGTGCTGGTAACTAAAGATGGTATTTTGGTTGTTTCCCTCTTTGTGTGTTGAGAAGACTTCATGCATGCCCTTGCTCACCAGTGGAGGAGACTAAATGCCTCAAGTTGTAGCACTTCAGTTACTGGAGTTGATGCATGTACCTGGTATTTTCTTGTTATTTCTCTGACAATTTCTTGACTTCTAATTGGTGAACAAGATAAACTGGATAGTATATGGACGTGCATGTGGCATATTTAAATGAAAAACTACTTCTTGCATACACGCACACATGCACACATTCCTAGCTGGAGGAGTTGGATGAAGACTGTGAGTTGTGCTGCGGTGAGAAGTTCATCTTGTGTAGGTGGTGTGGAGGTTCCAAGAAGGGCATTCAGAACTCCTTCAGCAACCTCAAGTGCACGGTCTGTAATCAGAATGGACTGCAAAAGTGTCCAGAGTGTTCATAGCTGCTGACTCAGCACACACACTCCTATCATCATCCAGAACATGGCAGGCTCCCCTCAACCAACAGTTCAGTCAATCAAATTTTATAACAATAATATTTAAAGTAATTTTTCATGAGAAAATATTATTGACAGCATGTGGTAAAGTACCAAAATCAAATGATATATTGACCATGTGTGCATTGTTAACTGTAGTAGTTCAACCTAAAAAATAAAAAAATAAAAATAGAAGTAATAAAATAATTAAATAAGACCCTTTACCTGAACAGCAAAGCCCTGCCAGCAGCATTACCCAGGGCCATGAACTTGCTGTGGGGAGAGAATGCAACTGCAGTCACGTAGCCTAGATTAGACTTCTTGGAGGGCCAGTTAGAGAAGACAGTTTGAGAAGGAAGATGAACCTAGCAAATTAACAACACCAGTACTAAATGAAATGAATTTGTATCTAAAACAGGAGGAGAGATGACAGGAAGTTTGTTATTTACCACTTTTAGTGCACTTTTCTTCTTACGAGATGCCACCACCATCAGTTCACTTCAAATTAACGAGCACAAAAGGCCTAATATAGCAGTTATTCAAATATGAACACTAAACCAACCTGGTCGGGTTAACACACAGCGAGTCCACCCCTGTCGTTAAGTTCATCAAAGCCTTGAGTGGTTTGGGACTGACCGACAAGGTAGACTGGCCCTTCGAAGATGTGGGAATGCACGTGGTACCACTGTACAGGTTGATGACTCCACTCTGAGAGCCACAGGCCAAGTATAGACTATCAGGAGAAACAGCCACTCCCGTCCCAACGATGCAACCCTCATCAACAAACGTGTGCACACACAGACGACTGGTCATGTCCCACACATAAACCACGCCCTCAGCTGGAGAGGACAGAAATAAACGAACACTAGATGAGTAGGGGCAAGATGAGCAACAAGTCATTAACAAATGGGTCGAACATGTGCAACAAGACATCAAGAACCATGATTAGATGTCTCCTACTTACATCCAACAGAGAACATGAAGCGACTGTCGACAGTGAAAGCCACAGCAAAAACTTCACCATTCATCTTGAGGTCAGCCACCCATTGCTTTGTCTGAGAGAGATGAATGAATGGAACTAAACTCACAACATGTCATGAGAACATAAGAACAAGTCCTCCTCCACCAGAAGCTACTCAAAACACCTACACATTATCTAACATACTGCCGCCCCCTCCCGCCAAGAGAGTGCTGCCATGGAAACAGAGGAGATTGGTACCCACAACACAATGTTACAAATTCGACACTGTCATTAGCTCACAGCTCTGATAATCCCTGCATTATTCTTATTTTATCTCATTTCTATAATTTCATGTAGAACTAAAGCAGTGAATAAACATCAGAATTACCTAGTGCTGTATCATATGACAGCAGGCACACTAGGGCACTGGTAACTAGGGCAGTGAGAGACACTAGGGCACTGGTAACTAGGGCAGTGAGAGACACTAGGGCAGTGAGAGACACTAGGGTACTGGTAACTAGGGCAGTGAGAGACACTAGGGCAGTGAGAGACACTAGGGTACTGGTAACTAGGGCAGTGAGAGACACTAGGGCACTGGTAACTAGGGAAGTGAGAGACACTAGGGCACTGGTAACTAGGGCAGTGAGAGACACTAGCGCACTGGTAACTAGGGCAGTGAGAGACACTAGCGCACTGGTAACTAGGGCAGTGAGAGACACTAGGGCACTGGTAACTAGGGCAGTGAGAGACACTAGGGCACTGGTAACTAGGGCACTGGCTAGTAACTAGGGCAGTGAGAGACACTAGGGCACTGGTAACTAGGGCAGTGAGAGTCACTAGGGCAGTGAGAGTCACTAGGGCACTGGTAACTAGGGCATGTGGCTTAGTATAATACCACACACGCACAGCCTAGTATAATCACACTCAAATGTGTGTCCTACTGTACCACTTCGTGCTTTCCACCAGCAGCACACATGTGATGGACAGATGTGACACAGTGTAATAACATTCACTGTAGAAATCTACACGATACAAAAACACACTATTCAATCCAGGAAAAATAGAAAATGTAGAGGAACTCAACTACATTCATTAATGTTGCAAAACACATGCTAAAGAGTAGGGAGGGGGGAAAAGCATTTCCCCACCCACTCATACCCTCACCTTGTTTGAAACCAACACGATATATCCACCTCTGCCCAGAAAGACCAGGTACTGGTTGTCAGGTGACACCACAAACTTATCAAAATAGCACTTCTCATGACCTGTCCCACATTTAAACACAACATAGATCATGTGATACACTCAACTAGTCACATGATGCAAATCATGTGACCACACACTGGATACCACAAATGCACTATATATACATTATATAATCACCTTATTGAAAATCAGCTGTATGTACACAAATTATGTCATATGATAATGACATGATACACAATGCAGACGAGTACATGCAATCCACACACATCATTGCACAATCTACGGATTCGGATTAAACTAGATGATTAACTTTGTGTGCACGTTCTGGGAAAGAAAAAAAAAAAAAAAAAAAAAAAAAAAAAAAAAAAAAAAAAAAAAAAAAAAAAAAAAAAAAGAACCTCACACCCATGGAAAGTTCTACCCCAGTTGACCCTTGAAGAGACTTCGGCAAGAAGTCAAAAGATCTAGTTAAGTTTTAATTAACATAATATAATATTGGCTGTTAGAACGAGAAAATTTGCACACTTGAGATTTACATTGTCCCTACCCAATTATCACCCAGGCAACACACACTAGCATGCATGCATGCATACACATATGCACACACACACACACCTCTGATCCCATACACTGGCCTAACTTTGCCAGCCATCATGTCATACACAAAGAACCTCTTCTTTCGTCCTGCCATTACCACTTCCGAACCATCCTGAGAAAAATGTGCTGTGGAGATAGGGAAATCCTTTACATGAACACTCTGCAGTTTCGGATTCTTCTGACCGTCAACCTGGAACAGATCCAGAGTCTTATTAAAGCCCGCTACGAGGGCTACGTTAGCCGTGGGGTGAAACTCCAGGGCTTGGACCACTGCTGCAGCTCTCTTGCTCTCATTAATATCGTTCATCTGCTTCAAATCCAGCATACCTTTCGGCAACAGGTCACTGCGCACCTTGAGGAGGTCACCTGTTCTCTGGAGGATATCTCCTTCTTCATCCTCTTCACTGGACCAGTCGCTATCACTACCAGCTCTCTCTTGCCGTCTCTCTGACTTGGTCGTGCGATCTGCCCAATCAGGATGGCCGACTAATTTCTCATATCTATAAATTGCAGTAAGTGTGAATTCAACATACACACACATGTACATACACACGTAAAACACATTTTTACTGTAAACGAAGCCTCTTGCTATACGAAGCTCCAGTTATAATGGCCTCATCTGCCGTCTTCTTCAGTTTCCTGCTCCTTGGCTGAGATGAAATATCCACACTAAAATAAATATATGAACTAGCATAAAAGTCAATAGTCATACCTCACGACTCATCCTGAATCTAATAACCTGATCATCCCTTACCACTTTACCATTTTTATAGTTAGTACAAAATAATCAAGGAGGAAATTATTCAAAATGCATACCTGCATTTAACAAAACAACAACAACAAACACAACAACAAACAAATAGAAAACTGAACCTGAGATCTTCGTCATCTCTGTCTGTCCAAGCAGCTCTCTTTCCAGTCTTCAACGTTAAGGTATCAGGCAACTTTTTAGTAAATCTTTTACTCTCTTCGTCTTCTTCATCATCATCACTCTAAATTACAAATATGGTGGACTTAACTTATAGAACAAATAGATATAAATATCCTGTCCATACAATTCTCTAAGAAATACCAATAACATAACATTAGGAGTTCAAGATAACTAACGAAGACCACACATGTGTAGGTGAGTGGGCAGACTAGAGCCCCCCATTTCTAATGCATCCTACATTACACTACTATGGTCATCTTTACCAGCCCACTGTCAGTGAAAGACGTTATAACAAAGTGACCTTTACTAAACTCCACAAACCTAGAAGTGGAGGAAGGGAAAAAAGCCTTCAGTGAGCATTTGGCGAGCGAGCAAAACATTCCGACATGTCACTCTCGTTCAGATTTCAATATATATATGTAAGTACCTTCTTCTTCTTCTTTTTTTAAGTTGGTGAAGTGTCTTGAAAAAAATAAACGAACAGTGAGGAATCAAACTGTCAACCATTCAGTACTAACTTCTTGCAAAGCTGGCTATCCTGGGGGGAGACCTGAACACTTTAATTTGGTCAAAAAGAAAAAGAAGGAAAAAAAAAAGAAAAAAAAGAAAAAAGAAAAAAGAAAAAAAGAAGTAAATATTAATAAAGCCTTAAAATATAGCTGGGCTAGGTGGCTAAGACTAGTAAGGGGAGTCTGAAGAAAGGAGAACACAGCCTGTTATGATGTCCTACTCAGCCAGCCACTTCACTCCCTTCCACATTTTAACTCTTAAAAACAAATCGGTTTATTACCTTAAAATTATGTATATACGGTAAAGGGGATTCAATGCCATAGTAACCGCTCCCTGCAACTGTTTGAATTGAAAAAAAAGCAACAAAATCAAGTCATGTTATTTAACTTTTTCTTTGTGATATTCTTAGTAGTAGTTGTAACGCACAATACTTTCATACAACTGAACATACCTACACAATACCTTCGTGGTTAGTCTAGGTGATACGGGTAAAGATCGCTAAACTGGAGGATTCTGTTTAGTGAAGTTTGGGACGGGGTCGAACACGGAGCAAACACAAAAATACGCGAGGGTCAAAGTACAAAATGACATACGTATGTCCACACATATATAAACAAACATCCCCAATTTTCAATTGTGTTACCCCTGAGAGTGTCTCGCTTGCTCTGCTCGCTCGCCAATAATACCCTGTGGCTATACATTTTACAGCAGACAAGGCTAGAGACATCCAACTATTGCTACAGACATCCAACTATTGCTACAGACATCCAACTATTGCTACAGACATCCACTATTGCTACAGACATCCAACTATTGCTACAGACATCCACTATTACTACAGACATCCACTATTGCTACAGACATCCAACTATTGCTACAGACATCCAACTATTGCTACAGACATCCAACTATTGCTAGAGACATCCAACTATTGCTACAGACATCCACTATTGCTACAGACATCCAACTATTGCTACAGACATCCAACCTTGCTTAACAGACATCCAACTATTGCTACAGACATCCAACTATTGCTACAGACATCCACTATTGCTACAGACATCCAACTATTGCTACAGACATCCACTATTGCTACAGACATCCAACTATTGCTACAGACATCCACTATTGCTACAGACATCCAACTATTGCTACAGACATCCACTATTGCTACAGACATCCAACTATTGCTACAGACATCCAACTATTGCTACAGACATCCAACTATTGCTACAGACATCCAACTATTGCTACAGACATCCAACTATTGCTACAGACATCCACTATTGCTACAGACATCCAACTATTGCTACAGACATCCACTATTGCTACAGACATCCAACTATTGCTACAGACATCCACTATTGCTACAGACATCCAACTATTGCTACAGACATCCACTATTACTACAGACATCCAACTATTGCTACAGACATCCACTATTGCTACAGACATCCAACTATTGCTACAGACATCCAACTATTGCTACAGACATCCAACTATTGCTACAGACATCCACTATTGCTACAGACATCCAACTATTGCTACAGACATCCAACTATTGCTACAGACATCCAACTATTGCTACAGACATCCAACTATTGCTACAGACATCCAACTATTGCTACAGACATCCAACTATTGCTACAGACATCCAACTATTGCTACAGACATCCAACTATTGCTACAGACATCCAACTATTGCTACAGACATCCACTATTGCTACAGACATCCACTATTGCTACAGACATCCACTATTGCTACAGACATCCACTATTGCTACAGACATCCACTATTGCTACAGACATCCAACTATTGCTACAGACATCCAACTATTGCTAGAGACATCCAACTATTGCTACAGACATCCAACTATTGCTACAGACATCCAACTATTGCTACAGACATCCAACTATTGCTACAGACATCCAACTATTGCTACAGACATCCAACTATTGCTAGAGACATCCAACTATTGCTACAGACATCCAACTATTGCTACAGACATCCAACTATTGCTACAGACATCCAACTATTGCTACAGGAAATCCAACTATTGCGACAGAATCCACACTATGCATACAGACATCCAGCTATTGCTACAGACATCCAACTATTGCTACAGACATCCAACTATTGCTACAGACATCCAACTATTGCTAGAGACATCCAACTATTGCTACAGACATCCAACTATTGCTACAGACATCCAACTATTGCTAGAGACATCCAACTATTGCTACAGACATCCAACTATTGCTACAGACATCCAACTATTACTACAGACATCCAACTATTGCTACAGACATCCAACTATTACTACAGACATCCAACTATTGCTACAGACATCCAACTATTACTACAGACATCCAACTATTACTACAGACATCCAACTATTGCTACAGACATCCAACTATTGCTACAGACATCCAACTATTGCTACAGACATCCACTATTGCTACAGACATCCAACTATTGCTACAGACATCCAACTATTGCTACAGACATCCAACTATTGCTACAGACATCCAACTATTGCTACAGACATCCACTATTGCTACAGACATCCAACTATTACTACAGACATCCAACTATTGCTACAGACATCCAACTATTGCTACAGACATCCAACTATTACTACAGACATCCAACTATTCATTAAATGAATGGAGAAATTAACGTCAAGCACCAATAGAGCAAGCTCAGCAGTTCCACACAGGGACACATAGTTTACAATACTCAAGCCATAATTTTTTCTAGACATAAAACATGATTGTTTTAAGTTATATCTGTTCAAACATAGAATCATCTGAGATGCCAGACTCCATGTGCCAGCTAAAGAGCACACACTGCTGACTGACAATTTAGAATCCTCAAATCAAAACCCAACTTCTTCATTCAAAATAACTCGTATGTAGTTTGTAGTAGTACACAACTGACACAACCATCAACATGTACACATTCTGCCTCATGGGAGGGAGGGAGGGAGGGACCTCACCTCTATTCTCCCACATGGCAGGAGCAGCACTGATAAGGCTTTCAGGTAAAACTAAGAAATTTGACTTGGTAGTTAATGAGTCCATAATTATTGTTCTGGGACACCACACTACCATGTCTTTTTTTCCCCCCTACCTCTTCTTTCTCACTGGAGGATTCCAAAAGTCCAGCATCAAATTTGGCAGAAGAATGGAATGGCTGCTTCCCAAAAAGAATTTCTTCTAACTTGGACTCTACGGCATCCTTTTCTTCTTCTGGACAGCACTTGATATATTTAGGAGCCTCTACTGCTGTACAGCCTTCAGTATCAATAACAAATCCTACAACACTATCCTCCATTACGTACACGCTTCATATAACCGCCACGCACACTACTACTTCATTAATATCGCGCGTATGCAACCCTTTACCATTTACACCAACTCTATGATGAAAAAAGGATCACAAAACATCTTGAAAACACATTAATGCTTATGCAACAAATTCATAGGGTTGAATCTCCACATCTTCAGGCTCCTTTCCATTAGTCCTAACAAAATGGCCTTTTCTTGGTTGAGCCGGGAGTCTTTTACAGCACACAGAAGTTTTATTCTCCCTGGCCATCTTCTTATTCTCCTCGTTTTCCTTCACTCTGCGGAGGAAGTCATCTCGGCATCGTGAGTGCTTGACATGCTCAATACGAACATTAATTCGTTTCCGGATTATCCGGTGTCTGAAAAGAATCTTGGGTGAAGTAAATTCTACACAGGCTAACTACACCATACCTGACTTGCTTGTTGACCATGACACCCAGTGCACTCTTGGTCACATTGTAAACACGTCCAGTTTTACCATGATAGAACTTGTGCGGCATTCCTTTCTGAAAGGCTCCATTTCCCTACAACCAATAAAAACCTCAATCTACAGAACTAACCTCAGCTGATAAACAATACAAAGCGACCATTTCAGTATCGTCTTCAAAGTACTTGAAGTTAACTATCCGATATGCATTAAGCTCACCAATCACTTTGTGCACTCCTTACCTTAACATCAACTATGTCTCCTACTTTGTATACTTTCATGTATGTAGACAGGTGCTCCACCCCTAAAGAACGTTATGCACGCCTGAAGTCTTACTGAACACATACACCATTGTTCCTGCTCACCATTGCGCTTAAACGCCTTGGAGAAAAGATACCTAGTCCCTCTGCGATAGCCTTTAGTGTTGACCATCTTGACCTAATCTTGAAAAGGAGCCCACCAACATGTGGACTTCATATTTTAAGCATGCGCCACATATAGAGCACGTGACATGATAAGTAGGCGTGGCTCGTCTACAAGAAACAAACTTTGTCCTCCCTTGCGTTGAAGAAGCGGAGAACAGCTTCTGCGAATATGGAGGAAGTCGATAATATTATTATAGAGACTCTGAAGGACATAGGATGGTAAGCTATAAAAGCTAAGAGAAGTAAAAAGCATACCATTATTCTGTTAATTAGCCAATTCGAATCTGACGTGAACAGTCTGCAAGCTTTTACTCCATCGGAAACGGTGGAAGCAGCTGTGTTATGTCTTCAAGTTATAAATCCTGAGTTCCAGAGTTCCAAGATTCTTCCTGATGCAATGTCAGCTAGGTACAGGATGTGCAACCACCTTGCAAAGACAGTGCAGGTACTGTATGTGGTTGAATTTAGCTATAAACAATGAATTTAAACTTGGAAGATGCAACTTTTGAAATACTAGTGGACCAAACTGTAGCCATGGCTATGTATGTACAGGGTTTGGGGTATCCTGGAGAAATTGGCTACCAAACTTTTCTCTACTCGAGCGTGAAGGAATGGCGCAAGTTGCTGATGTTCCTCATAGAGAAGCTCCCCAAGGAGAACACTCAGGCTGCAGATGAGCCTGTGGGGGCTGGTGTCATGCTTGGCAGGATGATAGCAGCTGAGCTGGAGCAGTGCCTTTCCTCTCCGTGGACACCTGGATTCTGTAAGAAGGACAGTGTGGCATGGAAGGGCCAGGAGTGGTGGCTAGAGGTAAGGGATATCATGGCAGGAGGTGTGGGTAATGGATGCTGTTTACAAGGGATGAGAAAGTGATGTGGGAGCAATTGTTGGTGATGAACTAAAGGACAGCAAGCTCAAGTGCATATTATAGAAATAATAAACCTACATACTCTCGGTCATGTTTGGAATATCAAACTGTTTGCACCTTTATACACATTCGTGAAGGGAATGAGATGCTCTTGGGTTTATACAGAATCTTTCTATTTTATTGTTTGTTGGACTTTTTGTTTGTACATGGGCTGAACAAGTACAACACATTCTGCTAGCTTTCAGTTGCACTGGTTACATTTTTTTTTTAAATTCAACTATGCCTACCAGTTTAGTCACTGAAGAAGTTTCTTTGTAGGGTTTGGATGGTACTAATCCTCACAAAGCCGTAGATCTTCGCGCTCCTGAGAGGACCGGTAATCTAAACATCAAAATTCCCAAAGGTTTGCCGCATTACTATTTGTTCTCCTTGTCTCATAATCAGTGACCCTTTACCATGTTATAGACGTCAAGCGTTATTACAGCCAGCACATGTCTAGCGTATTGGTGCAGCCATGGTCCAGACGTAATGTTCTGTCTTCCCTTCTGGAGAAGAATGCGAGTGAGTTTGCAGCTCAGCAAGAATGGGAGCAAGAATGGAACCAACTTGGACTTGCATCAAGACTCTCCAAAGAGGTGAGTTGTTTGTTTGTTGTTGTTGTTGTTGTTGTTGCTGTTGTTGTTGTTGTTGTTGTTGTTGCTGTTGTTGTTGATTTTCAAGTACATGACAGTAGTAGTTTACTTTCTGTAGTTTAGTCTAATGATAAAATGTATCCAAAATTAAAAAAAATTGTAATTGATTGATCATTTATGACAGAAATTGGTGGAACTGTGCTGGTGGGTGTGGTTAGACATGCTGGTGGGTGTGGTGTTTAGTGTGTTATTTTCTTTCAGGATTATCGAGCGAGGAAGAAGCAGAGGCTGCAGAAGAAGATAGTTGATCAGTTGAGGAACAGTGTTCAGCAAGGCCAAGCCTCGCTGGGTGGCATTGGGCTAGGAGATGACCTCCAGACAATACTGGGGTCCTTTGGAGGTTAGTCAACTGCTACTATATAACTGTGGACGTGTCTTCAATTAATAGACCAAGAACACTTGCTCTATGCTCAAAATGTGTGTGGGTGTATTAGGTAAGGCAGTGTCCAGTGGAGGTGTTGGTAGCAGGTTCCAGCATGCTGAGAAACTTCAGTTTGCTAAGGTAAGTATTATTATTATTATTATTATTATTATTATTATTATTAATTATCAGGGTTTCATACAGAATTTTTTTTCTGGGGGGAAAGAGTTTAGGAAGGAGGGGGTGGCACACGTAGCAAAATATTTGTTTGACCACACCAACTTTTGCTGAAGCCACACCCGTTTGATTAAAAATCGTCTCAGGTCTAGAATTAGTGACATCAAGCTTGGAAGACTAATGTGTATTGCAATTGAAGGACCTCAATTAACTGAAGTGAACTTTCACCAAATATTAGATATATATTATAATATTATATAAACAACAAAATCACAATACCATTATAACTCATAACCACAGAATACCATTAAGTAGTAAATATTATTAATTTATTTCATAAAATTCTGGGGGGGGGGGGGAATCCCAGGGCGCCCCTACCTCTGTATGAAACCCTGATTATTATTATTATTAGAATTTATTATTGTCTCAGCAACTTACATAAGAGGTCTATCAAGTCACTTGCTACTGTATATTTCCATGTCTCTATACAGAGTTTAATAGACACTCAGTATTGGCTGTGCAGTATAAGTCACCACTGACTGGATGTGGTGGTCCAAGCGTATGAGCCAGTGTGTGTGTATGTGTGTGTGTGTGTGTGAGTATGATACACATCTCCCTTTTGATTAGCTAAACCTAATTCTTATTTCAATTTTAATTTTAGTAAGTATATAACCTCAGGGTCAAGCCGGTTCAGCGATAATTCCTCGAACCCATGGTTTAACTTTACATAACCACACCCCCTCACACACACACACACCCAAGGCTACATTAGCTCATGTGAGGTGGTTTTATTACAAGAAGTCTGTCTTTGTATCAAGAGCAGTTAGTGAGCCCTCAGTAATGCATGCTCGCATGTGAGGGTGATTGTTGTCACCTTGTCGTGCAGTCACTACATAGTGACATCTGATCATGTCAAGTCCTCCTGCTCAGATAGTTCATATTGAGAGGCTAGCAGAGTCCATTGCTGAGATAATGCTAGTCAGTTAAGTTACTGAATACTTTGTTGTGTTTCTGTTGTTGTTATGTAGGAGGATAGTGGACCTCCAGTGGAAGAAGCTTCAGAGGAGGTGAGCTATCACAATGTTTGCCAGATTCATTATTACTGCTCACGTTTCCATGCCAATTTATTTCCCACAGTGAAAGTCCTTTCTTTACCATAGATGCTTAACTAGCACATTTGGCGACCCTTTACCTCATAGTAGTCTGGTTGTCACCATAACACACATTTCGGATGTGTTGTAGGAGTTGCAGCGTCGTCGTGAGGAAGAGTTGGCAGAGCTCCAGAAGCAGCTGGCCGAGCTCACCTCTCAGCTGGAGACTTTGGAGATGAACATGAAGAAGTTTGTGGCTGGAGTCCAACAAATGGCAGACATGCAGACTGAAAAGGAGAAGAGCAACAAGGAAGACGAAGATGCATATAGGCTAAAGAAACAAACCATTGACTTACTGCCTAATGCAGAGGAGAACATGGCAAAGCTGCAGGTGTGTGTGTGTGTGTGTGTGTGTGTGTGTGTGTGTGTGCGTGCGTGCATGAAGGGGGATGGTAATAGATTTTTTTACACACTTTACATCTCACATGTAACTTTAAGCTAATCTAAACACAGAAACCTGGTAGAATTCAGCTGTAATGTTTGCTGATTCAGTTGATTCTTATGAGTTTTAAATAGGGCATAGTCCAATAACTTAACAACAGTTGTTGTTACTGCTCTAAAATGACTGCATCTATATAATAATACACTTGTTTGTCAGTAACGATGGTGACGATGTGTTTATTCATGAATAATTCATGAGCTGAGCTGGGTCGGTAAAGTGTCATCAGTAATAGCAACAACGGTGATGTGTGTGAGTAAAGCTGAGCTGGTTGGTAAAGAGTCGACAGCGGCGGGTGATGTGTATAAATACGGGTCTAGATTAGTAAGTAAGAAAATAGGGACTGATGTATGTATCAAACCAAGTGGTCGAGTCACTTCAGGATAATTGCTAGTTATTATGTTTGCTCACAAGTGATGCTTTATTTAGTTAATTAAGCACATGTGATAGTGCGCACATGCTCTATTCACCCTTCAATTGGGGCTTGTGTTGACAGAGTGTGATTCAAGCTACGGCAGATAAGCTCACCAAACTGGCCGCCAGGTGGGAAGAAGTTAGAGCTCCTCTGATAGAGAAGTATCGGCAAGCCAAGGAGGACAACGAAGGGAGGGAGTCTGAGACGACCAAGCTGCTGGAAGAGATCCGCATCATGAGAGACCGCATAAAGCAAGTGGCGGACGAGACGAGACGCAAAGACGACTTGCATAAGCAGTTAATGGGAGAATACGAGAGGATGAGCAAGGATTCTAACCGAGTGACTTACACTCGGAGAATGATGGAGATTGTGATGAACATCAGGAAGCAGAAGGAAGACATCACCAAGATCCTGCGAGATACCAGAGTCGTACAGAAGGAGATCAACCAACTCTCAGGGAAGTTAGACAGAATCTTCACTGTCACTGATGAACAGGTTTACAGGGACGCTAGGAAGGATGACGCCAGAAGGAAGACGTACAAACTGCTGGCCAGTCTCAAAGAGGTGTGTGTGTGTGTGTGTGTGCGTGCGTTTTCTCATGAAACAGCAATGGTCCAGGTGGGACTGGTGCCCACACCACTTGCTGTGAGGAAAGGCCTTTCTCCTGTGAGTTCCTAGCCCGGCTCCAGTAGCTTTGCTTGCATGGCTCACAGTACCTGCTTAGTGCACAGGCATCCTGGCTCTGCCAGGTGCGCGTGACCGCCTAGTGGCAGCAAGAGAATTTGCATTGTGAGTGAGTGTGTGTGAAACTACTTTATTGTGAAGGTGTTCAAACAAAATTGCCTTTTTTTTGTGCAGTTGCGAAAGTCTTACTTGGCAAACGGTGCTTGTGTTTATTCTTTTATTTGAAATCTTCTCTTTCCTTTCTCCTGTCAGAACTGTGATGTGGTGGTGAAGGCAATAGTGGACACAGGACAGATCAAGAGGGAGCAGCGAGACCTTGAAGAACAGGTGAGTGTGTAGCTGATGATCATGTGATAGTCACATGTGTTCACCATACTCTCATGTGCATGGTCCCAGATTGACAATGAGACCAGCAAGAAGACCAAGTCCAACTTGGATCGTATAACTGCAGACTACGAGCAAATGAAGCAGGAGAACGCTCAGCTCACTAAGAAACTCAAGTCTCTATCTTAGCAGCAGCCATCCACAAACTAGGTGTGTAGTTCAAGGTCATTTTATGTGATGTTTGTAAATTCAGTTTTAAAACATTTCTCTCATGAATGTAAGTAATGTAAATATTTTGTTGCTGGCAAATGCCCTCAAGTTCAAGTCAATGGTTAGGCTACTAAGTTATATTATAGTGCTTCAAAATTTACACAACTTTACGAGTTTCCAAGTTCCTTAGTTCCCACGAACTTCTTTCATATCATTTTTTTCTTTGAATAAATAAAATGGTATTGACACATAAGAGAGAAGGGAAAGAAAATAGAAGACAGCCTGTGGCAGACATGACAGTGATCAATCAAATGCAGTGAAGTCCTGTGGGTGGGTGGGTGGGGCTGATTGTTGCTGGCAAATTCAGAGAATTTGATTAAATATTAAAATAGTGCACAAAAATTATAATAGAAAGACTGGGAGAGACAGTTAGAAGGTGAAAATGAAGAGTTAAGATGAGCAACAGCCTGGACCTGTCGGGGTGCTGTGGGTGGGTATTTATTAGAAAGTGGCACATCAGTGCTGCTTGTCCAAGTGTCAGTCACACAGATGTCTCTTGCAGGCCTTCTTTGCTGTACAGAAGTTCTCGCACTCGATTTAGAGTGGATGCGAGATAAGGACCGTAGCACTTGTTGTAATACTCAGAGGAATGACCTCTGCAATGGACAGACAATACATCAGGTAAAGGGAGACACCCCAAATCCAGTGAACCAGCCTGGAGAATCAGTTCTCAACTCAGTTTCACCTATTTATCTGAACGTATCATTATTCTCTAAACTACAATGCTAACGTACATCAGTCATTCACAAAAACCAAACTACACCCATTCCATGTATCTACCAGTCACGCCCACCTCATGTCCACCCTGAACAAGTGCGTGAGTCTGCAGTGCTCGTTGTCCAGAGGTTCGATGACGAAGAAGCTCGCCAGGTGAGTGGCTCGGATGCCTCCCTGCAAGGTGGCCTGTGGGTGGGACACGGACGTAGAGACAAGCACATAGCTACTTGACGCGATGTCAAACTGCCACGACCTGTACAAGAAACAAGAAAATGGGGGAAACAAGAGAGGAAGGGAAAGACGAATTCTTGGAGTGCTCGTAGATTCTAATTATTTGAGGTTGCCCGGTCTCTGACTAGTCCACTGTTGCCATCTTATCAGGAAGTTAGTGAATCAATATCATTGCTAGGGGTAGTAACATTCTTTAAAAACTCCACTCTAGCCCCAGTTTATTTAAAATAGCTATATTAATTTGAGGACTCATTAGGTGTCGAAATACCAGCAGGCAACTAACACCAGGTGCCACTATACACACACACACACACACCTGAGGACACAGTGATCCCTTTTGGTGAGGGGAGGGACAGATGGAGTGGAGTATTGGAACACCTCTGTCTGCTCATCAATCTTAGTAACCAACTTGGGAGAGATGACATTGTGGTCCCATAAAGACCTGTATGTGCACACACACACATCAATGAGGTCAGTGAATTTATAAGCATTGTCTAGCAGAATCAAACAAAACATGCTTCCTGTACACACACACACACACAAGATATAACTAACTCAAACAATTAAATGTATCCCACCCGCCAACTCTCCAGTAGACCCTTTACCTGTCAGACCATAGTCCCAGGTACACGCTAGTATTGGAGGCATCAATGTCAATCACTCCTCTCCATATTCTCAGCGGCACTCCGTCCAAGAACTTGAGACAAGAGACCTCCACGTCTCCCACCGTATCCACGTGAGTCCAATTCTTGAACTTCTTCCGAGCCTCTCGTAGAACGGTTTGGACACAGCTGTCCAAGTATGTGTTCATATTGCTACTTCCCTTGCGATCCAGCTCTAACTCGTAGTATGGTATAGGGTCGCACATTTCCAGGTGCGTGAAACGACAAACCTGTAACATGTCCGCCGCCACCTGAAAATTCACACATATAAAGATAAGCAGGGAAAAGCTTTGCCACAGGGGAGATACGTAACTGGACGTAACTAAGGGGAGGTAACCGGCACACACACACACAAAAAAAAAAAAAAAAAAAAAAAAAAAAAAAAAAAAAAAAAAAAAAAAAAAAAGCTTTCAGCAAGTACCTCAAAGGACAATTTGAGTCTCATAGGTTTTAAAGCCATGTTGTAAAGGTTCACAATGTTTTGCCTTCTTTACTAAACATATGAACCACTATTTAAGATTTATTGGCGAGCGAGCGAGACTCTTACAGGGGTAACACAATTGAAAATCGGGGATGTCTGTTTATTTATTTATATATATGTTTGGACGTACGTATGTCATTTTGTACTTCGACCCTCCGTATTTTTGTGTTCGCTCGGCGTTCGACCCCGTCCCAAACTTCACTAAACAGAATCCTCTGGTTTAGCGACCATTACCCGTATCACCTTAGAAATTGAATTGTTTACCGCTTTTAATTAATTTGCGGGTGCAAGAACTTACTGGAGCTCCATTTCTATTCGAGTTAGTGGCGGTGGTAATTTAATACGCTATTTGTCACAGTTATAAGCCCTACTCAATAGTATTTACTTGAAAATTCATTGTCCACTAGACGAACCACGAAGATAAGTCTTATGTTCAGTTGTGTGAAAGTAAACTACTATTAAGAATATCACAAAGAAAAATTTAAATAACGTGACTTGATTTTGTTGCTTCTTTTTCAATTCAAACAGTTGCGGGGAGCGGTTACTATGGCATTGAATCCCCTTTACGCATATACTTAATTTAAAAACTCGACTTTATTTTAGTAGCTTGAGTGTTAGTTGTTAAAATCAATCATTTAACAATAGTGTAGTTTAACGCTCGCTCACCATTTGTGCTCAAGCACACCACTAGTTATAGACCAGGACTATTGCTATACTACCAATGCCCTCAGGGTGGAAAGTGCAGCTGCTTCAGCCAAAGAATTCTAATTAGTTAGTGGTATAGAACAACAATGCAATATATCTTCTCCACCAATAGATAGTTCACCATTTTAACATATGGATGCCTGATCAGTTTCTGTCAAAATCAGTTCATGCAAGTTACAGTACTCCATGTTCTGTCTGTATAAAAAACAACTACAATTTGTGATGTTTGTCAAACTAGAAAACTTGATTGTTATGAAACTGAAAACCCTTTACCAGCACATTAAATAATGACCAAAATGAACCGAGTGAATAGGTGCGTGCTACTAATTCTATCATCCTGGCCCCATCAGACAATGCTCTAGGCACATGGCAGCTGATGTAACAGGCGTAGGAGCTGACTAAGCAAACTATAACTCCAACACCACAAAAGAGGGTGTGGCTTTACTAGTGAACACCAGCATGCACCGTACGTGCAGCACCCGGACAAATGATGTCATACTATGCCAGCACTACAGACAGCAGATGGCGGCTACAGTCTCCAAGAGATAATGAACAAGAAAACATGCTGAACATGACACCTACACAACAACCTAACACCTTCAACAGAATATGGACACTCCATTTGTGACACCTCAAACAATAAATACCACACAATCTTCCTCACCCAAACCATCTTGCTCATCTCTCCTTCACTAACTCACCTTGAACAGTTTATCTGCAGAACAGATCATCTCTGTCAGACACTTACTGGAAGCCTGCACATACATACACACATACATACACAGACACACCCACACACGTTATAGCAAGTTATTTTCATTGTAATTATTGCCAAGCCACACCCACTCATGTTGATTATACCTCTGAGATAAAAAAACATTAATTAAATCAGTTTTGTAGAAAAGTACAGCTGTGCATCCAACATCTGCACACACACACACACGCACTCACTCACCACACTCTCTGTGATCTCCTTGTTGCTAGCCACTAGTTCTGGAGTGAGCGTGGTGTGGACGTTGTTCCTCTTGAAGGATCCTTTCCTGCTCAGACTACTCGTGGCCTTGGGTTTGAGACTGTTAGTCAGAGAGAACAATGTTGGAGCAAAGCACACGGCCAAGTTCTGAGGGGTCATCTACACAAACAAATAAGAACACCACACTGAAAACCCTTTACCTCATATGTGGGTATTTTTACACGACTATTACGAGGCACTTTCCTCTAACGACTCATTCCACAACACATTAGCTCTCACACAAATCATGACCTAAACCACTCCCCTCAAGGTCATGTGACACACTCCCACCCACACGCACACCTGGTTGATCTCTGAGAGTTCTGCTACATTCTTGAGAAATCCTAGTAGAACTTGCAAAGCTTCTCTGTGTTCATCAGGAAGAAGTAGGATGATGCCTTGCAGGGCAGGAAGTCGTAGCTCCTTCGTGGGAACACCTTCACAGTACAACAAGTCATTATAACAAAGATGCACTGTAGGAACTTGTGTCTACGGAATGACATTGTCAAGAAACCCTTCCTTGTGGTTGGCAAGCTAGCTTTAGTATAGTCACATGACTAGTGCATACATTAGTTAAAGCCTTGCTCCACCTCCCTTCCCCCCCCTCCTCTCCATCGACACAAATCTTGTGGGTTTGTTATTTGGTGAAATGACAAGTGGCCATTCACACCACATCCTACAACTCGAGCATGAAATATCTAAGACCAGAGCAGCAGATACAACCTGCAACACTTGGTAATACATGCGTCACTCATGTGAAAAGGTTTTGGACAAATCTTTCATCACAATTCCAATGCTCATTCTGAATTGTGTGATCCTCACCTTACCAGATCCCTTCTTTCAGTCCTTATACAGATACAATGCTGGACTGAGAATTTTGTCACTCAATATTGTAAAAAAACAAAAACAAAAAACAACAACAAAACCTGGGACCCCCTACAGAATTTTTGAAAGTTACATTAGCTAAGTTTAATTTTATGGAGTAAAATTGTGCATGTGACCAAACACTGATCAGTGTAAAGTACGTGTCATTTCCATAATAGGCATGTGCATCAAATAGCGAAATATCTGTACAAAATCTAGCATCACGTGCTCACTTTAAATCCCACCAAGTGGGTGGAACTATTATAGACTTGGTCATGTGATTGAGAGTGTAAAAAAGAGGTGGGGCACTACACTCCTCACATGATCTAATTCTGACTTGCCTTGCCTGACAGACTAACAGAGTTTCTAGTTCAAAATAAAATAATTGTGCATTCTAGCCAGCACTGCATTTCAGAAATATTGAAAATGGCACATTTGCTCGTTTCTACATGAAACTCACAACCCCCTGGCCACTCCCCCTGCCATATATTCTTTTCCTCAACCTCCGAGTATTAAGAATTTTAAGTTTTTAGGCTCAAACCTCGACAGAATGAATCACTATAAACTTTGTGGATGTTCCCTGGATCAACAGGACCACTACACCTAGACCACGTTGACTTCCACCATGACCTGGCTGGGGTACGTGTGACAGACTGACTAACTGACTACCACAAACAACAACATCACATGACACACATACATACACGCTGTTAACAGATCATGGAGGAAGACAGAGGAAGCTGAAGACAAACTGGACAAACTTATAAATAAACATGGAAGTCATGCACGACTTCCTCTTACATTCACACAACTTGATAAAAACACAACTCGCCAAGTCTGGCTGGTTCCCCCTGGAGGGAGGGAGGGAGGGATAGAGGCACTCACTTGTCACACAATGCATCTCCCCCAGCTCACTAGGGCCAAAGGTTGGCTCAACTGTTGCAGTAATTGAAATAACATGTATAAACCGCACCGATCAAAATGTCACTCAGTTGCGGAGAGTTTAAGATAAGCTATGTCCATCTAAAACTGCATGTAAATACTGTTGCTATTGATGAAGTACTCTTATTGCAAATCATGAACTGTGGCCCCACCCCTATTAGCTACTACACTTTCACAATGATACATCTGTTATATTATATCATCAAATAAGCTAATATAATTATTAGGAGAACTATAATCAATTAATTTCTAAATAAAAATAACTCTGAATAGCTAGGCCAGGTACTTAAAAGCCAGGTCTCAAATTAGTCCTTATTTCAGAAGTTATATCCAGGCCATCACAACCCAACTTCAATTTTGGAGTCCTCCCTTATTAATCTCCCGATTAATGCACACCTCTCCTTTGACAAACAAACACATCAACTCTACACCTCAGCCTATGGCACCACTTATAGCCCGTGCTATAGGAGACAGGACATAGTGTCCCACCACACACAGAGTTAGACAGTTGCTATGGATAAACTCTACTATTAATTTCCGAGATCACGCCCACTATCACTACTGTTAAATTGTTCCCAAATTATTCCTCAATTGCTCAAAATCGATACCTAATAAACGTATTCATTTTAGTACAAATTTTACTAACAAGATGGGATGATTTGGTGTAATCTTCAAGGCAATTTGTGCTGTTAGCTGTGAAAAGACACACTCAGCAGATGCAGAAGAATGGTGAAATAGTAGAACTTCATAGTGTAGAAGACTTATAAGGAAGCTCATTTTCATGTAACTTCCAGCCCTCCAATGTTAGACTCATTGCATACTATGCTCTATATCTCTGTCTGGCAACATGGCATCTCCAAAAACTGAAAGACAGTCTCAGTTAGTCAAGGTCAAAAGATATATATATATATATATATATATAGCCAGTATTTTTTGAAGTCTAACTAGTGCATTATGCTTTTTAAACACAGCCTAAGGCTTTTCACCATTCCCATACTTAGTATTGAATACCAGGTGCTACACCCTGCCTGGCATAAGTGAGCCATTGGCGCTCTATGGTAGGAGGCGGCTGGCCTGGTTGGCCGAGCCCTAACACAACTGCTCTATGGTAGGAGGCGGCCTGCCCTAACACAACCCCACAACCCGTGCCAGTATTAGGGTAGTTGTAAAAGGCTACATAATTATTTGAATTCATCACATCACTATGCTGAATAAACTAAGCAAATTGTACCAAAAGCATATGCTGCATTAACCGATTACACGCGAACAAAAATTTTAATTGCGCCTTACGTAACGCGGTCACGGGCGCACGCGAGACACAGAGGATTGATTGCTTGGTGGGAGGGTGACACTAAGCGGGAGAAAGAAGACGAACGTTTGAAGATTGCCTCGGGGACAGTATTATCGAACGATAGAGTACGCTCTAGGCTATTGGGAAAGCATAAATTCGACGCTAAGGAGCTGTTCCCGACTTAAAAATAACGAAGTACTCGCACCGTTTGGCAAAAACTTTTATGGCATCACACTGTGGCTTTTAGTAAGCACACTAGTAAGGTTGGAAGTATGGTTTCATGACTGAAGCAGTTTGCTACTCGATCATAGAGGTAAGAGAAAGTGTTTTTGCACGCATCTGTCTTACATTCAGGAAGAATTTGTTGATATTTATTTAGGGTGTGGTTTATTTTGAACTGAGCAATCTGTTATAAATTTTGTGAACAGAGAAGCTTTTTATGGCTTTTGTGTATGAATACAGGTACATCAAAAAAATGATAGAATATTTGAGTGTATTCAGTTTGGTACTCCAAGGTGTATTTACTTTTGATGTGCTGGTAGGCTGCATTGTTGACAGCATAGTTGGTGATCTTACTATCAAGTGCAACTGGTCATAGCATAACAGAAATATATGTGAGAGGGCTCCCTGCAGTCTCACCTGTTGTATAACAATATTTATTTTTACTTATTGTTATAAAGAATGTGGTTAAAATTCCTGTAGAAATCGCTACTTTTCAGAATCATCAATTCCGTTCTCTCGTCAGAGTCCTTGACCATCCAGAGTCCTTGACCATCTAGTAACTACTGCAGTCACTACACCCATCAGTACTGAAGTCATTCTTGCTGTCATCAAACTCCTCGACACTACCACCAGAGTTACTGCCATCCTACTGCCATCCTTGCCACTGCCATGCTGTACCAGGTCAAGAATATTGTCTTCATCACTAGGATGCTGAAGTGCCAGTGTTCCACTAGCCAAGATAGCTTTCTACTTGTCTTATCATGAGCAGTTATAGCTAAAGTAATATTGGTTTCTAAAAAATTATTCTGTGTACCTTTATTATATTATGAAATATATTTTCAATTTATACTTTATCAGAAAGAAGTCTTATTGTTGTGACAAAATTTACTCAACATTTTCTTATGGCAGTCTATGTATTTTATAAGCCTAAAATATACTTACAACAATATAGAATCGTCTGCAATTGTGATTGGTGGCTTCCTTGACTCCACAAAGCTGTAGGGCGAAATGGACGCGAAGACGCATTTTTGACGCATTTTCGCGTCCTCCGCAGTTATCGATTTTTCTCAATTGACGCGTATTTGCGTCTTCCGCGATTAATCGGTTAACAGTGACAAACTGGTAGAACTCTGTCACAATTTTTAAATGGTAAAAATTATCTGCACTTTTGATGACATTAAGTGTATTGACAACTACAATTGCAGCTTTGTTTGGTTTGTTGGTTTTCTGAGGAAAGTGGTCGAGGGTAGACTGAGCTTCTTATTTCTACTCCATTAAGCACATTCATGATGGAGTGAAGTGACGACATGAAGAGAGGAAAAAGCACTTGTGCAGCTGTAAACTCAACTCTTCCCAATTCAGTCAACTTAAACAACTTATCAAACCTTACATACATAAACATTACATCTGAAAAAGCATTTCTCTCTTTCCCGTTGTTCTATGCCATCTACATCATCAATGTTACACATAGTTGCTGTAGCAACCCAACAGTTATGAGAGGGAAGCCAGTCTTCTAAGGTCCCTAATTCAATGGCAAATGAGGAAGAAGCTGTAATTCCATCAGCAAGAATTCATGCCGGCTTCACACAGCAACTCCTCAGAAGCAGATATCAGAAGCTCTACAAACTGAAATTCTGAATTACTGAGGTAGCTTACTGATCCCAACTTTCACTAAGAATAAGGCTGGAGTGTCAGATTTCAACGGCTTATTCTGCCAGTATATCCCTCAGGGAAGTCTAGTAATGTCACATTACTTGGAACAGAATGCCACACCCTTTTACTATAATGCCACACCCCTTCACTTACTGCACCATCCCTTCATTATACTGTCGCTGCCCTATACTATGTTGCAACGCCCCTTTACTATATTGCCCCACCCTTTACTATGCTGCTCTACCTTTTTACTATACTGAAAGCCCACCATCAAACTCCATTACTCCATTTGTGAAAATAAACCTCACACAACTTCCTTTCCCTGCAGTGTAGCTCCACCCACTACTGCACCGCCCACACTCACTCTCTTGCAAGGTAATGAGAAGCTCTGAGAACTTGCTGGTAAGTAGCGGATCTGGCAACTCTCTGAAGTACATCTTCATCGTGTCAGCCACGTCATACACAGAATAGTCGGAAAAATCAGAATGGTCTACAAACACAACAACAAACACAACAACACACATCAGAATGGTATACCAACACAACAATACACATCAGAATAGAATACAAACAATAAACAACAAACACACTCTAGAGAGAAATGTTAGCTAAACAAAAGATGCATCTAACACACACAACTTGTACGTCACAGACTTGCAAGATGCCATTCTGATGACAGTTTATTTGTACTAAAGATGTTTTATGAATTCCTGATGGATGTAAGAGGGTAACGGGTAATAACTAGCAGTCTATTCATAACACACTCCATACATGCAATGACATATTATACAAGAACTCTATATCAGCTGGCATCAGACAGACACAGAGAGAACCTATTGCTTTACCAGTGAGTCAAGTATACTATCTGTGTAGAGAGAGAGAGAACATTGGATGAACTTTTGTGATGTCCCGTGTATAACTCCCCCTCCCCCCCCCCACACCCACACCATGACCATCCACATCTCATGTCACCCAACACACTTCCCTAACTGCTCCCATTTTCCTAACCCTCTCCTTCCCTAACCACTCCCCTTCCCTAACCACTCCCCTCTTTTACCTTCTCCTTCAACTACTTCCCCTTTCTTACCCCCCCCCCCTTTCTCCCGAAACACCCTATACCTGGGTTACTCTCCATGAGCTCCTTGAGGGAGTCCACCTTAGCCTTGGACGCTGCTCTCCTGAAGACTCCTGTGGTCTCCAAGTTGTTTTCTTGATTGAGGAAGTCGATGGCATGGAGGATGGTGGGCGGCAGAGGTTGGCCTGTCTGTCGTACGTTAGCCGACAGTGACACTCCGAACACTCGCTTCCCCGGAGACATCACTACACCAACACAAGAGGCACATCAACAAAACAACAACAACATAAACAACAACAACAACGTAGAAATGAAAGGATTATCAGGCCAGGAGTACAAGCAGAAAGTGGCATGTGAGGAGGGCGGGGGATGGGTGGTCAGATCAAAGCATATTCGGAATTAACATTTTAGGAAATAAAAAAGATATCCTAAGAACTGTTACTAGATAGAGAGGGTGTGGCACATAACTCCCAATGGGGTGTGGCCCATCAGCCCAACTCCTATGACAGGTAGACACTAATAATTGAGCAGGAGAGAGAGAGGGAGCTCAGACCACATTACAAGACACTTGCACCTGTTACCGTGACAACCTGCTTACGTTTGGGCTCTCCGAGCTTCTTGGTTTTGGACTTGAGTAACTTGGCACTGAAACAAACACGACAGATTTGTAAGCACGGAAATTAACAAAGTAATACAAGTAAGTGGAAATGATTTATTACTCCTTAAATCTCTCATTCCTTCACCAACACTGCAACTGCTAGAACTCCACCCACCAACACTGCAACTGCTAGAGCTCCACCCACTAACACTGCAACTGCTAGAGCTCCACCCACCAACACTGCAACTGCTAGAGCTCCACCCACTAACACTGCAACTGCTAGAGCTCCACCCACCAACACTGCAACTGCTAGAGCTCCACCCACTAACACTGCAACTGCTAGAGCTCCACCCACCAACAGTACACCGGCTAGCTCCACCCACCCATTTCCTCTTACAGTGCCAATCAAGATGCCCTCACTTCACATGCTCCCACCAACTTCTATATAAGTCATGCCAACCCCCACCCACCACACCCCCACCCACCACACCCCCACACCAGATGACCCCTAGAACTGTGGTTATATTGCCTGCATTCATCTCCCCCACACCTCTTGCCTGCCCCTCCCCCAAACCTCTTGCCTGTCCCTACCCCACACCCCTTGCCTGTCCCTACCCCACACCCCTTGCCTGCCCCTCCCCCACACCTCTTGCCTGCCAGGTACTCACATGTTAGCCTTGGCCCTGTGCAGTTCAATGAGAGCGGTGATCTTTACCAGACACAACTTTCTCAGGACTGAGATCTGCCCCACTGACAACTCCTCAATGGGGATGAGGCTGCAGGAAGAAAGAAAGAAAAAACTCTAATGGAAAGCCATAAATTAATGGAGATATGATAGAGATAAGTCAGTTTAAGTAATCCCGGACCCCAGCTCCACTCAATACTGTGAGGCACACATGCACACGGCAGACATAAATTACAAGATACTGACAGCTCCATCAATGCATCACCACACACACACACACACACTGAATACCACACATACCACTACTCGTACCAAACATACCACCACAGTGCATACCACCCACCACAGTGTACCACACAATACATACAGTACATGCAAGCAAAAACCAATTCTACCAGCTAGAAACTGCCCCTCATTTGCAGGGAGGAGTGTGATCTGCATGAAAAAAAAAAAAAGTATTTGGGGTCAGTTGATGAGAAGAAAATAACGAAATACAAACACACTTGAACTTTTTCACACACACACACACACACACACATGCACACACAAACACACTATGTTGTTCTTGTAATGTCCTACTACACTCATTTTTGTTGGTACTTACTAATATTGTCCTCCTCATACCAAATGCCTGTATATGGTAACCTATAGCAACTGGCAGCTATACTTATTATGGATAGAAAAAGAATGAACTGTCAGTCAACATTACAATACTGACCATGTGGGAATGAGCTGAACTTCACATGTGCGTGTGCACACACACACACACACAGATATGACCCAATAAGTGACAACAAGTGAGTGAAAGAGAGCTACAGCTTTTTTAACAGTTAATTTAATTTAATAAATAATGTTTGAGTAAGTTGTTATATTATGTAATATTATGAGATATTAACTCAGTGATTGCATACACAGGTGAGCAAGTCTCAAACCACACAGGAATAACAAACAGTACATACAATCTGTAGCTCAGTGCCAACTAATCGTGTGTGTTCATGGCAACCTACGTAATCTTGTTCTCTCAATGCAGGGAGAAGGTCTAGGAAAAGGGACGTCGTAGAGCACACTTTGAAATTGAGATGGTAGCTTTAAAAAGCATGTGCACCAGCAGTTTTTAAATTCACTCACTTTTTCCACTATTTAAGCTTAATTTCCTAGCTTCAATGGAGTCCATATGCTACACAAAGACACTTTTCTTTCATCTCTTTGTTGAAACTCTACATTATAGTGAATGGGTGGAGTTTCGTAGTCAATGGACACACTAGACTAGATATGGCATAACCACATGTCATTGCTTCCTCCACAACCTTATTTAAATCCCAAAGAACAAATACCAAGTGTTCAGTTCCCATGAATGATGTGAGGGGGTGAAGGACTATGATTCCCTTGAAAGGCCTTTTATTTGGTCTTTACACACAGATTAACAAACTAGCACAAACACATACATACACACACACACATATATATATATAAACACACACACACACACACACTGGTGAGAATGAGACCACTAGAGTTCAGAGGTCAACATTTATATCACTTGACCCGGTCTCGTAAATTGATATTCAGTTATCACATGCTAACAAACACACGCACGCATAGGTAGGTTCAAGTGGGCGGCTGTCCCTAGTGGGAGGCAGCGACCTCCAACAAAATGCACACATAGAGGCTTGAGTTATGTCTTGCTGAGTCTTGCAACAGCTGATACAACAGCGTGCCTGTATGTGTGTGTGTGTGTGTGCATGCTTCAAATATCGCAAGCACCAGTATGCCAACATTCAACTGGAACTATTACTTATGTACCCGCACACACATACACGCATGCTTGCACGCCCATTCCTGCCACCAGTACTAGCTGGTGAGGTGGCCATAGAAATGTGCACTGAATTATGAAGGAATGTGCCAGTCGTGTAATCCAAAGCACACGCACACACACACACACAGAGCTACATATATCGCATAAAACCTACGTTCTGACGGGTTTGAAGGACGCTCTGAAGCTGTGTGGTCTCTGATAACCGTGCCACTTGGATATGTGCTTCCTGCACACAAACAAAATAGAGAAAACGGGTCAACATGTCTCTATATACATATACAATGCACCCATACATGCACACACATACATACATAAAATACATGCATACTTACATACATACATGTTCACCACTATTTGCACTCCCACACAAGAAACAACTGGAGACAAGGAAGAAAAAAAAAAAGAAAAGGAAAAAAAAAAGCAGAGAATGCCCAAAACAAGAGAGAAAATGCCGGGCAATACCCGGGACAAAAGAGATCTGCCAGAGCTAGTAGCTATGAACTGCTACTACAGTGAACGTGCGACAGATACTGTGTTAGAACTCTCCCCAATGGAGCACCTACGACCAGCTCACAAACATACCTAGAACATTACAAACACGTGGACAATGTACAGTAAAGAAAGATACCAGCCATACTTTAACATTGCACTGTAGAACTGGAATGTCATTCACGTCACACACAGAGAGTGAGGGAATGAAGGAGAGGGGCTGCTTATTTAAGCCAGTAGCATGCTTGAGTGGTCCCAGTGATGACAGACTAAATGCACTCATCACCAGCTGTGAGTGTAATGAATCCCTAAGACAATGTATGCTATGTCAACACTGGACTGCCAGCCATATGACAAAGAATGCCACTTGTGGTATGTCAACACATCCTTCTTACCTTTCCCTCTTCTTAACCGCGCAGGCACACGCCCACATGCCATCACATCTACTACACACCCTGCACTAATTAAAACTCACAATTTAATCTTTGACACATACATGTACTCTATATAATGCACACATACAATGACTATTTACTGTGACAAGTCAGAACATAGGTTGACATTCACATGTACACACACAAGCACACCTGCATCCTCACATGCAACACAAAAACATGAACATGCCTTGCACACACAAACACAAAAACACAATCCACCACTGAACACACCCATATGCCCATCACACACACACACACACACACACTCTCTCTCTCTCTCTCCTCTACATTTAAAGCACTCCAAACTGAGCTAACTGAAACACATCCTCCACCAAGTACGGCTTCCTTCATAATCACACCGGTGATAATAACATAATTTAACACTTGGCCTCAGGCCCACACCTCGTGATGATGAGCACATTCACCTCCACCTAATTTGTATATTTCCAGAACCACCAGCACGGGGTTATAGCCATAGGAACTGACCACACAATGAAGAGAGCCTGAGGGAGGGAGGAAGGGGAGCCACGTAGTCACACACTATAGAGGAAGTGTCACCAAGTCCAGCCACACACACAAACTGTTGTACTCTTAGAGGTCATCTGATACAGCAATACCAGGAAAGGAATCCCTCAGAAATCAAAACTAGGCTGGCATTACCAACAAACTGGTTCCAGACATAAGATGGGGGGAATTTCAAACCCACTTAGTCAGACATGGATTCTCAATTGTCTGCCACAACAAACATCACACAGTAACACAAGAGTAGTCTCTATCCATGTCTTGATGACTGTCAGAAACTTGAGGGGATTAAAGGAAAAGTGGAGTAAAGGGATACTCATTGACATATGCAAGCAGGTCCTTAACCTGTATTCCAGCTGCTCACCAACATTCTTAACAAACTCAAAATTGTTGAAATTGAAGTCATTTGCAACCTGATCTGCATGTTTCTACATACTTTCTCACAAGTCAAAGGATCACATGAAATCAAATATATTAGCCACTATGGATTCAAGCCACACCCACCAAGCCCCCACCCACCTCTTTACGATAAATAATTCTATCTCATTATTACACAAAGGCAGCCTGCCATTCTACTCCAAATCTGTAGCACGCCCCATTGACCGCAAACAGAACCACAGAGCATGGGTTTAGGACTTACTTGTAGGTGTCAGAGGAAGACGTAATGGAAGTCTTGCTGATCCTCTTGGTGAGATCCTCAAACGGGGACGTATCCCCTCCAGTGACAGATGAGGTATGTTCTCTCCCGTTGTGGGCAGTCTGGTCTCCAACAGTTGACCCTATACCGTTGGGAAGTCTGGAAGACCTGGAGCTTGTCAGGTTAGAAGGAACAGGAGAAGATGATGAAAATCCAGAGAAATCCCTTTCGCTGAACTCTGACCCAGCCAAACTACATGCCCCCAGGCTATCTCCACTGAACATCCTGCTATGATGGGGGATGCCAGCTCCATTCATCTTAGAGTAGCTTCCCGACTTCTTATCAACATCGTCTGCCGTAGGTACGTGGATAAACCTCTTTTCTACAAGAACTCCCTCTCTTACACCTTCATCCTCCTCATAATGGCCACTTCTGGTAGAGGAAAGGTCGTATGAGAGGTTACCGGCCAACGGATGATGCATGCGGGTGTTGCTATAGCTTGGGTATCGCTGGTGATGGTGCTGCTGGTGGCGGGGAAGTGCTGAAGTAGATGACGAAGGATCGACAGGACCAACGGAATCGGCGATGGAAGTCGTGCTAGCACTGCCACTTGACAGTGGACTCACATCACATGACCCATCGCCTGGATACTCATTCGCCGATTCCTTGAAAACATCTGGCAGTGACCGAGTGGTCAGGTCCTTGAGTTTGAGAAGGTTAGAATCGAAAGCATTTAGCATCCCAGTTGCAAAGTTATCCATGCTGCCAGACGGATAGCCTTCTTTATCTTCATCTTCACCATTCTCTTCATCAGACTCAAATGAACTGAATGCAGAAGACATTTCCTGCAAAGCGGCTCCTCCAGACTTGACATTGGACGACCCAGAAGCCCCAGGACCCTCTACTTGGATGGAAGGGACTTGGTCTTCATTCAGCATGAAGCTGTACGTCTTTACAGCTCTATCCAGACCCGTTAGGCTCCCCCGTAGCTCCGACACCAGCATTAGAGGGGACTGTGTTGTGGGAGCATCCCAAGAGGATGTATTGTTATCTTGGAGGAGATCCTCACAGCTGGAGAACAAAGTATCGTGCTGCGGCGTTCCTTGTTTACTGCTGGTAGTGGCTCGCGGTTCTTTACGACGTGTCCACTTCTTCTGCCGCCTCCGAAAGTGCCACTTGTCACTGAGAGCCCTGGAATGGTGCTCCTCATCAGAGTCATCAAATCGCTGACAAACAAGAGGAAACAAACAACAACAATCAATACCATAAGTAAAAGACGATTTGCAAAAGTGAGCAAACAGAATCATTCAAATTACAGCCTATGAGGCTGCTTTTAAGCACTCCTAGCTTCTTTAGCTGTATGAATCCTAAATGGCATGAATCTCCCTATACAACACCTGGCAGAGGTAATAGGAAAACTTTGATATCACAGATCACAAGGATGGCCCAAATTAACATATTGTGTATAGCGCAAGTGTCACAAACTACTGAAGTTTCACACATTGTCAAATAAAATACTGGCACACAAGCTTCCTTGATTGTTATTCTTTTCTCCTACTTTAGGATGGATAAAGCAGCTGCTATACAGCATAGAAACACTCAGTTACTACCCTGGCCGGATCTAATAACAAATGTACAAGTTTGGAATTGTCATATCGAATAAATATTCATTGATTACCATCACAACGTATTTCTAGTCCATTCCAAATTACTGACATGTCTGACTCTTCATGTCACTAATGTAGTGTATCTTAAGTACTAAGCACTATTTAAAGGCATTACCACATTCCTAATCTCATCCATCTTGTCTGCGCAACGGTTCAGTATATTCAATCTTCTGACCAGAGCATCTATATCTGCCTGCTCCAAGAATGAGTGATCTTTCTCCACTTGGATCCTAGTCAGGTGGATCGGAAACTGCCCATCTGTTGGATAAAAGAAAATAATAAATAAATTTATAAAAAGTTATGACCATTACTGAAAACCAATTAGACCAAAAAAAAATACACGAGGGACATATCTGCCACTCACTCTATTTGTACCTTGAACATTACCAAGCAAAGGACTAGAGCTTTGACATGAAAGGAAAGGAACACTGACATGAAAGGATGCAAAGTTTACACATCATAGTCACCACTCACCTTCATACATCTGCACATACTGAGGGAATCCAGCTGCATTCAGCCATCGGCAAGCATCCTTGGCTTCCTTCACTAAATTGAGGAAGGAAAATGGTACATTAAAAAAATTTTTTTTTTAATTCTTGCAACTCATGAGGTGTAGTTTTGCCATGCTTCAGTAAACAACACCAGATAGCTAAATGCATGGACTATTAAACTGCACCTCTCAGTTTTCTTTCTTGACTGCTGATGTGAGAGGCTTTTATGGTTCTTCTCAGAGCGGACTTGGCTCTGGTAACCAGCGGGGAGCTGGCGGGAAGGTTCAAACTAGGCGACTTAGGGTGCAACTTCACGTCAACTTTTTTTTCTATCGGCGACAACCAAGCAAATAGGAGGTCAGGCGAGTCCCTGGGCGACGCTTCCTTTTCCATTACAGATTAGATAGCTACAAGATGTTAGCCTAAGCTACACAAACTCAAGTATTTCTAGAGATTCTGGTCCATACATTTTGCACCTGATTGTTGCTCTTTCTACAAGTTCTGCGATTATTGCTCAAAGCGGGACGGGTTCCCTCATCAATTACCTGCTTTCCGAAGAGCTCGGGCGAGCTCCGCCTTCTTCCCTTGTCTGGACCGCTGGTGGGTGCGGTCTGACTTAGTAGGCGTGGAGGACCCGCTTCTAGTGGGTGTGGTCGAGCCACTCGGAGTGAGAGGCGGGGTTAAATTATTGTTCGTAGTGGCGGCTACTGGCTGCAAAATTGACTGTAAAAAAAAATTGCAAGGAAACATTTCCATAATACACTGTACTGTAGCGTTTAATGCATAACTTCCTGACAACAATAGAGGGAAGCCTTTGAAAACATTTAACTATAGCCATAATATAGTTTGTGTGTGCAATCGCTAAGTGTTACAGCTGAAGGAGTAACAGAGCTTGTCCTGCTGCATAACAAGGCGTCATGTTACATCTGTAAACTCCATTGCTTCACTCTGTAGCAAAGCATTGGTACATCATAAAGTTTACTAAATAAAAATTCCATCGGTTCTAGTAGCATGTTGTGGGCTGTCTTCCTACGACACAACTACATCAAGGAATGTCTTTATGTGTGGTTTCCACCATCACACAAACATTGTAGGTACAGGACTTTAATGATTTATAACACAAAGTAATGAATGATGTTGGTACCAAATAGCCGGGAAAGTTGGGTCTCTCCTCTACCCTACCTTGCCAAGTATCCTGCACTGCTTATACACAAACTCACATCAAAGCTTCCCACATCACCAAAATAAAGAACTGGGGAATAAGAAGGGAAAAATCCTGAGAGTGGTACAGACTGGGTTGATCCCCTGTCTCTGGTATTGTCAACTTTGAAAGGGTATGGGGATGCCTTTGGTTCATCCTCTACATATCTTTCTTCAGCCTTGCGCTTCTTCCCAATGTGAAGCATTTTAGTAGGTGACAGTCGAGCCACCAATGATGATGGCCTTTTGTTCATCCTCTTGCTTGAGGACTCCAGCTCACGGACCACATCGCTGGAAGCCGTCCTTGTAGGAACCAAGGCATCTTGCCTTAGCTGGTTGAGGCTTGCTGGCCTTGCCTGACCTCGTCCACTTGCTCTACTCAAGCCTGCCCTTAATTTGATAGCGTCTTCTGAAGAGGACAGATTGAAGTACTCAGAGCAAGATGAAGACAGCCTGCTAGGTGGAATTATCTCAGATTTATGAGATGACATATTTTGTCCTGATAACACTCTAAAAAGGTCATATCAGCACTCATAAACCATAGCTTGTGGAGTAAAGCTATTGTACAATCGTGACAAATACAAGTTATTAAACTGAACATACCGCCCCAATGCTGGTAAAAGATACCTTCTGGAGAGTTTTGATCTAGAGATAAATCGACCATGATATGCTCAGGCACACGGTCGGTTCATAATGCGGCAAGCAAAAATCGTACCGTGGAAGTGAGCATCTACCTTATAAATGCAGCTAAAAGCGCATGCGCAATACTAGGCGCCATTGACGATCGTAACCGATTAGTTGTTTGTTAAAACACGATATTACAATAACTACATAAAAATACTATATAAGTTGAATGCTTTCTCAATGACTGTCCTCCCACTCTTTCAGCACAGAATCCAAGGCACCAAGTATTCGCAAACAATCTTCTTTCCTGGCCACAAGAGGGGGCTTGATCTTGTAAACATTCCCATATATGCCATCTACGTAAGCAATAATTTGGTGCTTCAGAAGGAAGCTGAAAATAAATCACAGTGTTTGATAATTACAATCACTATTAATATATAAGGAGTGTTTTATTATTAATGGAATAAAGTGACAATTAATTTGAATTAAACAAAAGCATCTAATTCAATGCCATTTTACTTATGCAATAAGTTAAAATTGTACCATAGAAGTATTTAAGTATAACTAAAGTGAACAGTACTTGAAATTTTCATATCTACTATGTTTTAAACTAACTTAGTCTGGAGGAAATCTGCCAATTCTTTGTCAGCCTCTTTGGTTTCTTTATCCTTGACCAGGTCCACCCCAATAAACATGCCCACACCTCTGACGTCTCCTATACTCTTGTGTTTCTCCTTTAAGACTAGCAGCTCCTTCATCATAAACTCTCCCAGTTCCTTGGATCTCTCTTGCAACTTCTCTTCCCATATCACGTCCAAAACAGCCTCAGCCACAGCCATGGACACTGGGTTGCCACCAAACTGTACACACACACAATCATTTTATAAACAATAACACAACAACAACAACACATACTGACCGTGTTGAAGTATTCTACTCCACAATCAGCAAACTTCTGTGCTATCTCTTTGGTAGTTACCACGGCAGACACCGGGTGTCCATTGCCTATTGGCTTACCTAGAGTGACTATGTCTGGAACCACATCTACATTAATTAATATAGCATACAGTTAACCCATTACCACATTATATAACCAATATTTTGGTAACCCTTTACCAAATTAAACAACCAATAATCATGATAACCAATAATCATGATAACCAATAATCATGATAACCCTTTACCAGTACATTCCCATTTACTAACCCTTTACCAAATGATCGTGTTAATAGGCAAATCAAACATTCAAAAGTGGTTTAGCAAGTGAGTAAATATCTTGTATATTTGTTCAACAAGGTATAGGCACTTTTAGAGTACATACATATAGAGGTGAGGTATAGGCGGGGAGGGGACACATCGGTCACTAGTAGCAATCGATGATCTGACATTTTTTGTTATGAGGAACCAGCAATCTTTTATCATCGAAGTTGCGTAAGCATTCTACTGTTATTGCCTCTTAGACAATGAAGAATTAATAATTAACTTCTTGCTCACAATCTTCAAGGGGCTGCAGGCTCACTCACCATTTGTATGAATCTTATCACTAGTGCTAACTAACCTTATCAATATACTGAAGATTCAAGTTATGAAGGCCAGTGCTGACAAAGCCCAGACCCCAGAAGCAAGGAACTCGTTCACGCAGGAACAGTTATACGTAGATCATTCACGCTAGTCTAGTAGGTTATTTAGTGTTCCTGTGCCCCTGGTCCTTCTGATTCCTACTGTTCAATTTAAATATCCTATTCAATAAGGTGATTGAAGTTACACCCATCAGTAATTTATGAAATTACCGGTATATTGCTAATTTCAGTAGCTATTGTGTAAATTCCAATGACCACTTACCAAATTTTTTTTATTACACTTGCTTGTCTTGTATCCCAATAAAAGAAGTAATTATTACAATTAAAAATTTTTTTAAACTATTTTTTACTCAATCATGTCAATTCCATTGTATATATTTACACTGAACTTAAACACACTCACCATCACAAGCTTGAAATGCCCAGAAATGAGTTCCAACACGAGCAAATCCAGTCTGGACTTCATCTGCTATGACCAACCCACCAGTATCATGGATGTACCTATACAACCAAGAAGACCTCACAATCTATGGCTCCACCCATGGTAGATAATTGGCGAGCGAGTGGAGCAAGCAAGACGCTCTCAGGGGTAACAAAATTTGAAATCGGGGATATTTGTTTGTTTATATATATGTGTGGACGTACGTATGTCATTTTGTACTTTGACCCTCGCGTATTTTAGTGTTCGCTCCATGTTCGACCCCATCCCAAACTTCACTAAAGTTTAGCGATCATTACCCGTATCACCCTTGAAATTGAATTGTTTACCACTTTGAATTCTTTTGCGGGTGCAATTAAAACTAAAAAACTAGTGGGAGCTCCATTTCTATTTGAGTTAGTGGCTGTGGTAAGTTAATACGCTATTTGTCACAGTTATAAGCCCTACGCAACAGTATTTGCTTGAAAATTCATTGTCCAATAGATTAACCACGAAGGTAAGTTTTGCATAGGTATGTTCAGTTGTGTGAAAGTATTGTGCGTTACAACAACTACTAAGAATAGCACAAAGAAAGAGTTTAAATAAGAATAGCACAAAGAAAGAGTTTAAATAACGTGACTTGATTTTGTTGCTTCTTTTTCAATTCAAACAGTTGCGGGGAGCGGTTACTATGGCATTGAATCTCCTTTACCGTATATACGTAATTTAAAAACTCGACTTTATTTAAGGCTTGCTCGCCATTTGTGCTCAAGCACACCACTAGTAATGAATATAGGTTCACACCTCCCTAATTTAATGGCCCTCTTTAATTGGGCTCTAATGCCTTACCGAATGGTCGGTCATGTTCTAATTTTCATCTCTGGTGGTCATGATTTTCTTTTGATAAAATTTGGTGCTTTTGATCAAGTGCTACAAAGGCAGCAATTTTGGATAGCTCAGTTCTATGCAAGAATCTCAAACTTAGTAATTTAGGTCATAAAAATAGGAGGCATATATTACACTATGTCCCACTAAAATTTGATGAGTCATCCAAGTGACTGACTAAGGAGCACTTGAGCAAATAGAGTAAGCACAACTTCCACAATTATGCAAGTTGAGGGCTATAATTCTGGACATGGCCGCTTAAATTGTAAAGAGCAAAATCAGAAAGTTTGTAGCAACATTAACTCCAGCACAATCCGCTTAAGTGATCACAAGCAAAAAGATGGTTCAGTATTAAATTTCCGCTAGTGCGTACTCCTTGCACATTAAAATAGTTATAGTTACAGGGAAAAAATGTTGATCCAGTTTTTATACAGATGTACATGTGCTTCCCGTACTTTTTAGAGTTCCTGTCCCTAAAGTTACTAATAGGCTGCATTGGCTTCTGTTTCTGATCTCAAAAAAAAAAAAAAAAAAAAAAAAATCAGGACTGGTTCACAATACAAGAAAAGCAAATCCAGCATTTTCATCATGCAACCATGGTGTGACTTTCATTGGAATCACCCATGCAAAGCTAAACTTGACACCTTTAGATGAAACAAAAATTCTTGCACATGCCGAAACCTATGACAAATAACTGCAATCACATTTATACTTGCCATTGTTATTTAGTGAAACAATCAACTTCAAATATGGCAGCACTATTTTCTAGTAAGTCTCTGCCATATCAATTCGATAATTGCAAGTATGCCAGTACTTGTGCACACACACACACACACACACACACGCATGCACACACACGCACACACACACACACATACTGCGGTCACAACGAGCTAACAAATGTACTTATTACGTCCAGTAGTTGTTGTTTTTTGGACTTGCTACATATTGTGATTATTTGTTGTTTTTTCTTTAGTGGCATAGATATACTCAAGTGAAGTTTTGTTTGTAGAACCAAAGTTTAAAAACAAACAAACAAACATTTTGTGTCCACTCAGTTTCCTTTCCTTTTCTTGTAAATTAACTAGTCATGCAATACCCTTGCTTAAATAGTACATCGCATAGCTCACAAGCCAATATCATCTGCACTAAGTCAAACATCATTTCAACTAAATCTACATATACATGTACATGTATTTTGACTATGTTGCATGTTCCACAATGGTAGCTAGCTGTTTTCCTAATCCATGTCACTGCTACCACCTACACAGAAAACCATCCTCATTTGTTGTATAAGGACTCACTTGTAGACATCTCTGAGGTAATTCTTTGGAGGAATGATTTGTCCTGCACAAGACAGCATGGACTCATGGATGAAAGCAGCCACACCTTCCTTGTGCTTGTCCAAGACCTCTTTGATCTCCATAGCATAAAGAGAGCCAGCAGTGAGCGGATCCTGGTACTGCCCTCTGTACACATCTGGCAGAGTGACCTACACAACATATAATTAAATGTTAGATAATACAAGTACAGTACTAATTCAGTTGCTGTTGATATAATTGAATTTGTTGTTGCAATTGTTTTTTTTATTGAGGGCTAAATTGCAGAAGTTGCCTGTATATTATCAAATCACCAATCCAACTTCACGCTCGACCTTGCATAACAAAACCTAACACCATATGTTCTGAATGATATACTTTACTTTGGTAAATGTTTAAAAACCTCTCATGTTCAGACTTGACATCAATGATCACTTGCCTTAGAGACATCTTCAGATTTGCCCAGTCCCTGCGCCATCTTGTAATCACTTAGGACTTTCAGGGATGACAGATGACCATGATAACACCTTGTTACATAAATACATAATGTACATACATACATGCATACATACATATATACATACATACATATATACATATTATATGTACATACATGCATCAGCTCAAATCAATTCATGACAACATTGAATAAACTGAGATTATAATGAATAATGTCAATGGATGACTACTTTATGTGGTTTATGAGAATGAGGGAGGGACAGTACCAGTTGTAGAGATTCATAGCTTAGCCATTATCATGCATAGATGACCTGTGCATAGATTAAGAAATGAAAATAAAGTCTTATAAAGTAAACTCAACTTCAATAATAAGGCCGAATGGGTTCAAGTGACACTAGATTTCTTACACTACCCGCCATTACCAAACCTGCACTCACCCTTTGATAGAAATCACACGCTGCTTCCTTGTTACCACCCGTGCAATCTGCAGCGCCAAATCATTGGCTTCAGACCTACAGAAAATCACCATCTCAGTCTACCCAACAGATATAATTTTTTTTAAATACAAAACAAAATATAGATGGTGATGTTTGAACATAAATTAAACGAATTTGATGTATTGATTAATTTACAGACATATAAGTGAATACTTTATTCAAACACTTTGCTAGATGAAATGCAGAAATGAGAGAGGGAGTACTAATATGCCGACCCTCACCCAGAGTTTGTGAAGAAACAGCAAGTCAACTCCTTTGGAAAAGTGGAGCAAAGCTTCTTGGCGTATGTGCAAATCCTTTCATTAAGAAATCGAGAATTTGTATTGAGTACGGCCACTTGCTTGCAACAGGCCTCTACCACTTTCGGGTGACAATGACCAACTGTGGTTCAGAGGGCACAATAAGTTAACATATCCCTCCCCTCCCTCTCCACTCTACTATACACCAATTTTCATTTCTACGATTAAGTTTGGGTTGACTACCCCAAAACAATACATAATGAATTCCCCCATGTAGGTAGACAATGCTAGTGTATGAATTTATTATATACATTCTGGATGATAGGACTACCTCACATGCCCATCATTACCGCTTCACACGTGGTTAGACTGGTTGTACTTAAACAATAGTCCCTAAGTGGCTGTTATATAGTGAAGAATTAATACTTACCACAAGCTACATTGTTGGTGGTATCCAAGTACTTCTGGCCAGTCTCGTCGATCAGGAACTGGCCTTCTCCTCGCACGATGTTCAGGGGAAGACTCCCATAATGCAACTTTTGGGATTTCCTAGAGTATAAGTTCACAACATATGCCAGATCAAACCCTTGAGGTGTAAGTAAAGGGTTGTATGTACATAGTTGTAGTGGGTTGTTCTGGAGAATTTATTGCCCCCCCCCCACACACACACACACACATACACACTCCCATACCCCACCACTTCTCGACAATTACTTACGCAACATTCTCTCTCCGACTTTCCAGCACTTCTTTGCCTCTGGGTCCAAAGCTGTTTTCTGTTAACTTTATTTTTTTAACGGGTGGGCTCCCGTTTTCTGCAGTTGTTGACATTCCTTGTTGCTGCTCCTCCACTGCCACCGACAATTTCGTCGCTATAGCGAAAAATCTCGCCACCGAGTTTCTGGAAACCCTTTACCTAAGCAAACCTCTAGGCAGACTCTTCGTGTGGAAATGTAATAAAACACTATTTTGTAATCAAGAGGATTGACTGTGTACCAAAAAAATGACATGATATATACAATTACTGGCTTCCACTGAGTCTAGGGTTCTGATGAGGTTCTTGCAGTCTCTTTGGAGGCTGAAACTTGAAAATGACCCAAATACTTCCTCCACAAAGGCTAAATTAATATTTATCTGAAGCATTCTGTGACACAAAAACAGGCTCTCCAACTCTAAAGAAATTTTTGCGGAGACTCAAAAAATCAGTATTGTCTCAAGATTTCACAGAAATTTGGCTTTATGGTAAAATTTACCCAATATTGCTACAGAACACAACAAATTGCATTCTGGCTTATGGGTGTTCACATTGTGCTAACAAATTTTGTCATAACAGGTAGGCTAAAACGTAAGGCATGATTAAGCATGATGGGTTTATTTTCTAGTCAACTCAGCTGGTGCCCTTTTGGCTAGATATCTATGTTTATACTTACAAAACTATTTTCTTTGAATCGGGTAAATTTATTTGATGTCCTATGTCCCCAAATTTCTTGTGCAGTGCTGTTTTGTTTGAGTCTTGTGGGGCTCTAACTGAGCTGGAGCTGAGAACCCTGAAATAGTTTACCTGGTACATCTGCTAATAGAATTATCTTGAGTAACATGTATAACACAATTATTACCCCACATTTTCCTCATTGCCCTATCAATTATGGCTGGACAGCAAGTCACCACATCAATAAGCACCCAGTTGTACCCAATTCTTTTAAATAAAAATTCAATATTCCCAAATAAAAATAGTCATGAGAGGATTAATGTTAAAATAAATAATCCAGTTTAAAAAGATGTGATGTGTGAACATATACTGTTAATTGCCGGCTTCCCATTCACTGAGTACTGAGTCCAGGGCTTTGATGAGGTGCTTGCAGTCTTCTTTGGTAAACACAAGAGGAGGCTTAATCTTGAAAGTATTCCCAAATACTCCATCCACAAAGGCTATAACATTGTTCTGAAGCATTCTGTGGTCATAACATAAAAGTAAGCATTCAGATTTTAATCAAAGCTTTCTCTCACCTAGTAGCAAAACTACTGGCCAGTGCTCTGTTAGGTTCTTTGGTTTCTTTATCCTTGACCAGGTCCACCCCAATAAACATGCCCACACCTCTGACGTCTCCTATACTCTTGTGCTTCTCCTTTAAGACTAGCAGCTCCTTCATCATAAACTCTCCCAGTTCCTTGGATCTCTCTTGCAACTTCTCTTCCCATATCACGTCCAAAACAGCCTCAGCCACAGCCATGGACACTGGGTTGCCACCAAACTGTACACACACACACACACAATCATTTTATAAACAATGACACAACAACAACACACACTGACCGTGTTGAAGTATTCTACTCCACAATCAGCAACCTTCTGTGCTATCTCTTTGGTAGTTACCACGGCGGACACCGGGTGTCCATTGCCCATGGGCTTGCCTAGAGTGACTATGTCTGGAACAACCCCTATAAATAATACCAACAATTACAAGCATTGCATAAGTACAGTTTCACACCCCATACTTTACTACCATGAAGACCTACATGTTCGAGTAAATATAATCATTCTCGCCGCCACACTGGCTACACACTCAGCAAGTAAACCACAGAGTAAAAGTGAAGCTAGATAAACACACTCCCCAGCAATATCAACACTACATCATGCCAACCAAAAACCACCACTCAACCCTCTAACTGGCAGTCATTCTCACCACCAACCAACCAACCACCTGGCCTGGCCTGGGCTACTCAATTACCATGTTCCTGGAATGCCCAGAAGTGATTCCCTACTCTACCAAATCCAGTCTGGATCTCATCAGCAATGACTAGTCCACCTGCATCATGGATGTACCTGTAGCAACAAAAAAAAGTATTATGTTTATGGCAAACTTCCTTAACTAAACGCAGACATAATTGTGCCAAGTGGATGATTGATTACTCAATGAACACTGAAGGGAGTACACAACATCCAAATCAATGAAACTATACATTTTGTACATAGCAGCCAGGAGAAAGGAGACATGAAACAGTGTGCTGGGTTTCATATAGTGTGGTGTGTGCGGAGCGTTTGAATAGTGTGTGTGTGGACACATTTTCTTATTACTAAAACAAGAAATATGTTTCAAAGGACAGAATTCTAATTTTTTGTAATCATGAATAAAAATATATATTACTATAGGAAGCAAATTAGATATACCAACTGCTAACTATTATTATGTGTAGCACTAATGGCAATACAAAATAATTAAGTAAATTATTCCTGATATAGATAGGAAGTTGGCTGAGAAATCTTAGTCTATTCAGTTGACACAACTGTTTCCAAACTTCTGTTCATGATGAGGTTCACAGCGGCAGCTTCTTATGCACACACTAGTATTCATAGGGTTGGCTGGCATAACAAGACAACTTATAAGACTAGACAGTGGTTTTTTCCCTACATTTAGGCTTTGGCAGATGGTAGTTCTGTGTAAACTGTGCAATATGTTTAAAAACCATATTCTTCACCTACAGTGGAACCTCTCTACAAAGTGACTCTGAAAGGCAACCCGGCTCTCAACAACAGCCAACATGAATGGAACAAAATGATCAACAACAATAGTTAATAACATCTGAAAGCTACCAAACTCTCTTTTACAGGTCACAATGCTTGGCCTCAGGCGTGACCTTTGTAGAGAGATTTCACTAACAAATTAAATCACTTCGTAATCTCCAGAATTTACTACTTAATGGCACCTACAGCAAGCCAACTAAGTCTCCTCACTTGTAGACATCTCTGAGGTAATTCTTTGGAGGAATAATTTGTCCTGCACAAGACAGCATGGACTCATGGATGAAAGCAGCCACACCTTCCCTGTGCTTGTCCAAGACCTCATTGATCTCCATAGCATAGAGAGAGCCTGCAGTGAGCGGATCCTGGTACTGCCCCCTGTACACATCTGGCAGAGTAACCTGAGACATATGGTAGAAAGAAGAGAAGATCAAATCTGAAACGATGTAAGAGTATTCATATATCAGTTTGTACTAGAAGGTGTTGATTAACTAGCAGGAGGAAAATAAACCAAGTAATAAACTAACAAAAGCAAAGCTACATAAAAATGAATGACATGCACTGATAGAGAGGAGAGTGGACACTTTGTTTACATGCAATGGACACATCCAGATACAAGGTATCTCAAGTGAGTGGGTTGGACCAATACTTACCAAGCAACCAAGTTAACTCCTACAATTGTATGACTATGAATATCTCAATATAATGGATTCACATATAATTACTCTATTGTTCCTTCTTACCATAGACACATTCTCTGATTTCTTTACACCTCTTGCTTTTTGGTAGTCACTTAAAACTTTTACAGATGTCACATGTCCATGGTAACACCTAACAAATAAACAAGCAAACGAATAAATAAATAGAAAAATAATATGATAAAATATCATACTAAGATAACACATAGAACAATAATTACCCTCGTATAGATATAACATGTTCCTTTTCAGTCACCACGCGTGCTATCTGCAGTGCCAAGTCATTAGATTCCGATCTAGGAAGAAAACAGAACAATTCAGTGACCACACTAACGACAACAGAGCATTGAACTAAGGCTATAAACAGCTGACTATTTATAAAAGTAGAAAATATACAATAAGCCATATGTGGCAGCTCACCAGATGTTAGTTAGGTGCACCCTGTGACATTAAATTTATCCACAAAAAAAAAACAAGCAAAAAATAAGAAGGGAAAAAATAAATAAATAAATAAAATTAAAAAAATCAAAAAAATCTATACTTGTACAAATGTATCAAGCCCCTGACATACACGTACAAGTAATTATATCAACAAACATAATATCACAATACTTCTTTGATTGGACTGGAGCTAGTGGCAAGGGCTGCTCATCTGGGACAGCCTGCCCTCACCCAGAGTTTGTGAAGAAACAGCATGTCAGCTCCTTCGGAAAAGTGGAGCAAAGCTTCTTGGCGTATGTGCAAATCCTTTCATTAAGAAATCGAGAATTTGTGTTGAGTACAGCCACTTGCTTGCAACAGGCCTCCACCACTTTCGGGTGACAATGACCAACTAATCAGCAGTGTCACAACACAACAAACATATAACATCCCTCCCCAATTTCCCCCCGCACAATGATCACAGGCCGATGTCTGATTGATCATGATCAGTGGCACAAAACAACATAAATTCCAGTTCACTTCCTAGTTATACTCATCTTGTACGTGTACTAGATAAGGCAAGCCTAGCAGTATTAATATATAATCACAGATTATATACACATGAAAATCTCAACTATTTAAAAAGTTTTACATGAAGATGTACTAAGTTAAAACTACTTACTACATGACAATGACCAACTAATCAGCAGTGTCACAACACAACAAACATATAACATCCCTCCCCAATTTCCCCCCCCCCCGCACAATGATCACAGGCCGATGTCTGATTGATCATGATCAGTGGCCCAAAACAACATAAATTCCAGTTCACTTCCTAGTTATACTCGTCTTGTACGTGTACTAGATAAGGCAAGCCTAGCAGTATTAATATATAATCACAGATTATTACACATGAAAATCTCAACTATTTTAAAAGTTTTACATGAAGATGTACTAAGCTAAAACTACTTACTACTTTATTATGATAGTTTACAACTTACCACATGCTACATTGTTGGTAGTATCCAAGTACTTCTGGCCAGTCTCATCGATCAGGAACTGACCTTCTCCTCGCACTATATTCAGGGAGACTCCCATAATGCAACTTTTGAGAACATCTAGCACAGCCAAAATAAATAAATCAGCAAAACTAAACAAAAATCAATACTTACGCCACATGTTTTGTACGAGCTTCCAGAATTTCGTAACCCTCAGACCCCACAATCCGAGATTCTTCCCCCTCCTCCGGACTACTACTTATTTTTCGAAGTTTAGCTGGTGGCGGAATGTTATAATCGTGAGGTCTCAAGCCCTTACGCAGACGGCCATTTCTTTTCTTCGCAGCCTGTCGCGACTTTGCACTCTTTTATATAGTGGAGAAATAACACGAAACGCGTTCCCGACACGTGATATCGTACTGCGTACTAATACTCTGTACGTACACGAATCGTCAATCGAGTGCGCTTCCCGGCATTTGAGCGGGAAGATTTTGAACTTGATGTGTTGAGTATACGGTTACCTATTTAAGCAAATATAGGGCAAAAAAAAAAAAAAAAAAAAAAAAAAAAAGTGAAGGGAAGCTCGTTTATACGTCGTTAGCTGCCTGCCTTTTTACCCTGGTGGACGAGGTGGTGTAATGTCTACTGCACTTCCTGGGGTGGGAAAGCTGAAAGAGCTAGAAGCTGAAATAAAACGTCTTGAATCTGAGAATAAAAGACTATTGAATAAGGTAATTTCACAACATAATGAACAATTGTAAGCAAGTGACCAGTTGTTTTTTCTTTTTTTTTTCTTCTTCTTTTTTTTCTTCTTTTTTTTCATTAGGTCCATCATCCTAATCAGCCCAACGGGCGTGCCTCCTTGCCTTTAGACTTGGATGATCCAGAAGATGGATTATTGAATCTGGATGAACTTCTTAGTGATGAGATCTTGAAGATCGAAGAAGAGTGGTGAGTTTCTCAGATTAAGTATTACCTAATTGTGCTAATAGACTTAGTTAGGTATTATGTATTGTAGGTCTCCTTCCATTATTCATTCTAATATGTGCTAGTATTTGATTTGTTGTATGGAGCTTTAGCGTAAATTTTGCAATTATCGGTCATAAAAGTTCTAGTTAACTCTCAGCGTGCATGCACAAGTGAGTTATAGTAGTCGTCTTGTGTGTCTGTCATGCTCTGATTTTGGAGATTACAGACAATTAACCGTTAATTTAGGTATGAACTTACTCAGAAAGATGCCTTTTTTATTTTGGGCGGATTTTTGAGGAAGCGTGAAGCTTTCAGCTCTACTTAGGTACTAGCTTTTGTGGATAATGCCTCCTATCGTCACATCGTAATCATGTGAGCAAATGATTTCTTGTGGCTTTTGTTAGCTTGCTTTGCCGCTGGTAAGTTAACGGAGTTGCTGAAAGTGGAGTTTCACTTTGAAAATATGTACCTGTGAGTGTCTCTGGCCTATTTAGCTCATTCTCTTACAAAGACAGCGTCTACGTGTACCATTTTCATTGCTAAAGCTATATTGATGCCTCATTAGAACAGCCAATAAATTATTCTTTTGGTCTGAAATTATTTTGAACTAGCTAGTATATAGTACCTCTGCACCTTAGTTCTTATTACACAGCATTAATCTTATTTCTTATTGTTTTCAATGAACAGTAATCACACAAGTCAACTATGAATGTCAAATAGACTGAAGTCAACACTTGATATTATGTTCCAATTCTTTATGATGTCACCTGTTAGTGTCGAAACATGTATCATTTTTATTGTTACTTCTGGTATACGCATGTGTAGGCTATATGTGTCACCACGGTATCCGCCCACACCAGAACAGAAGAAGGTCACACCTCGAGAATGGCTTTCTGAAGGATTGTACGAGGGAGAGGTGCAAAGTCTAGACGAAGTGCGCAGGAGTCTGGTAAAGGACATTGAGGCTGCTGAGGAGATAGATGAAGTCCACTTTGACTCCTACCACCATAAGAGTGAGTTGCCATTATGGCTGGCCAGGGCAGTTAGTGTTGGCTGTAGGTAGAATGAATCGTAACTCATCCATGCTGACTTAGTAATTGTTCTGGTTTAGCCTGTGCTATACTTGCACCAGGCATGTAAGTAAGTACATGTAGCTACATGTTGATCCCTTCCATTGAAACAACTTATGTTTGTGGTGGGGCAGTAAAATGTGTTGTGTGTGTGCATTGTATGTTGTACTGGACTTTACAACAGCTAATATTTTATTTAAACATGAAGCGATCCATTTTATTTGCATCAGGACTTCCCTTACTTATGTGCTAATCATTGTCGGCATTCTTCTCTACTGTTAGCACCTGATTAATATTGTGTTAATTACAGGTGACATCTGGTCATGACCATTTACCAATGGAAGCAATTTTTCATCTGATCATTAACTTTATCATGTAATTGTTGTTCGTTTCAGAGTCTAAGAGTACCAAGGAAGTTGTTAGGAGAGAGAAGGCACATAAGCCATCACCAAGCAAACTTTCTAAAACAGCTCCCGAGGTACCTCTGTCAGGTAACGAAATACCTGTTGTAAAGTGGAAAAGACCGGTTGTGATTTCAGATGAAGAGTCGTCAGAGTCTATTTCTGAACAACACATTGTAAGGCAGAGTGAGAATATGCCACCGTCTAATGGAGACATCCCAGTTGTGAAGTGGAAGAGGCCAGCTTTGCCACTGGAAGAAGATACTTCTCCTGAATCTGTCTTGGCAGACCCTGCTGGGGAACAGAAATCAGGGGGACAAGCTGAACATATCCCAGTTGTGAAATGGAAGAAACCTGTGGTACCTTCAGATGACTCAATTACAGATGAACCTGTTACCAGGAGGAAGGCTAGACTACCGCCATCTGAGGAGCCAGCTGATGATGTCCCGGTTGTGAAATGGAAGAGACCTGTTGTACCGTCAGATGAAGAGTCTATTCCAGATGAACCTGTTACCAGGAGGAAGGCTAGACTACCGCCATCGGAGGAGCCAGCTAATGATGTCCCGGTTGTGAAATGGAAGAGACCTGTTGTACCGTCAGATGAAGAGTCTATTCCAGATGAACCTGTTACCAGGAGGAAGGCTAGACTACCGCCATCGGAGGAGCCAGCTAATGATGTCCCGGTTGTGAAATGGAAGAGACCTGTTGTACCGTCAGATGAAGAGTCTATTCCAGATGAACCTGTTACCAGGAGGAAGGCTAGACTACCGCCATCGGAGGAGCCAGCTAATGATGTCCCGGTTGTGAAATGGAAGAGACCTGTTGTACCGTCAGAGAAACAAGAGGTGGAATCTGTTCCTGTGGTAAAATGGAAAGTGCAGGAATCTTCCAAATCGACGAGCCAAAACAAGCACAGAGTGGCAGACTTGAAGGCCAGGAGCCCACCTGAATTGGTGGCAAGAAAGTCTTCATCTCCAGAATCATTAGATTCTCAAAAATCAGGCAGAAGGATTAGGACAGCTAACCAGAACATGCGCTCAATGCAGGACAGAAAGGCTAGAAGTCCTGCTGACTTGCATGCAAGAAATTCGTCATCTCCAGAATCCTTGGATTTACGGAATACCAAGGGTAAGAAGTCATCTTTGCCAAGTGGGCAACGAAGGTTGGTGAAGAAGGAAGTGCTGAAGGCACCAACTGATTCTAATCGAAAAAGCTTGTCTCCTGAAAACTCGGGTATGTCTGCTCAGAGCTACAAGGCAAGATTGCCGGCAGGTTCCCGGGAGCAGCATGAAAAGCCTTCATTAAAAATGGGCATGCCGCCCAAAAGAGGTGGATCAAGAGTTTCGCCACAGCAGCAAAATGGGAGAGCTGTACAATCTTCTCCAAGTAACTCGTATGCAAGCTCATCGTTACCGAAACCAGAAGAAATTCAATCTACTTCATCCAGAAGGAGCAAGGCAAGAGAGGCTGTTTTAAACTCGCCTGGCAATGCTTCAGTCCCGGATATTCTTAGATCATCTCGATCGAAGCAACAAAAGTCCAATGGCTCATTATCTCCAGAGCTCATCTCTCAGGAGATCTCGCGGAAGCCAAGCAGTAGGCGCTCTTCTTTTTCAGACTCTAGGTCTCCTTCTCCGCCGTCCATAGCCCCTCACATAATGAAGGTAGCTGGGTCTCCCATGATGCGGCGACGAACACCTTCACCAGCACGAGCAGCGGCCAATAAACCATCTCCCAACCAAAGTCCTGCTCTGCAGCAGAAGCAGCAGCTCAAACTTCTGACCAATCAGGCTCTGTCAGGGCCACACTTGACTCCCAATCTGGGATCCAAACTTCGCACTCCTCATACAGGCTTGGCAAAAGGTGGAACTCCAGTAAAGGGGTTGATTGCGCCTGGGGATAAGAAGAGGAGGCTTCTTCCTTTATCTCCAGACTCTGCAAGTCGTATGAGTCCTGGAGTGAAGAGTCAAGCAGCGTCTGCAGCCAGGTATGTTCTTAGTTGAGTACCAAGTATCTGTTTGTGGTCGGGTACATGTCTGATTGGTATGACATATCTATTGATTAATGGAGTTCCAGTTACAAGAGATTTCTCTGACCAGATTGCTTATTTTAAATACAGATGCATTATTAGCCCTTGAACATGCATTTAAGGGTAGCCATTAGGTAATCTCAAAGACTGCAGTTTTTAGGTTTTTGAGTAAATCATTGAGGAGAGATGTAAATAGAGGGCTAATATCTGTAATACTTCAAATTTTAAACTACACATACACAATTTTCAGATACTCTGACTAGCCATTCCATCCGTCTTTCCTTCTGTCTCAACAACAACCTTGAGTCATAGCTATGTAGCCAGTAAGCCAGTGAAGATTTAGCACCTGTGGTGCTTTATTTTATTAGGGCTCAATTAAGCGTGGTTGCAAGTTAGTTGAAGTTTAACAAAATAGAATGGGACAAAATGAGTAACAAATTATAGATAGTGATGGGGTACTCTAGAGAGAGGGAGCTATAACAAACAGTACACTCTAATTGTAGTTAGTAAATAGTTAACAAGTCTTTTGTATTTGTCTCAGCAGCTGTTTGTCTTCCCCACACATTCCAATATAGGAGGAAGTACTAACTGTTGTCTTGCATGCTTCTTTGTTTACACACAACACACACACACACACACAGTGTTACTCAGGTACCTTCAGAGCAAGCTCAAGGTGGAGACTGGCTGGAAGGTTGCTTCTAAGTATGTCACACATCATGCAGGGTTTGTCACATGAAATGAATTATTATAATCCAGTGTTTTATTACTTGCACCATCTGTAATTCATCAAGTTTTCACCTCTTTTTTACGTTTTCAACAGTTTCATTATAGCACAAGATTCTCATTATTATCTGTTAGTAACTATTATGATTCAACTTGCAGATCAGGATTACAAATTGCAATAATGTAGCATGTTAATTGGAGTACAGGTTAGGTTACATTACGAGGTGGAGGTCGGTACACGGACTGGGATTAGGAGGGGGGGGGGGGGGGGGGGGCTCAAGGATAGGGTAAAATCCCGTATTGACTGGACAGAGTGATGTAACTGACTTGTACCATGCTCTAGGCTATAGGTAATTCATATATTTGGTTGATACACGTTCAGGTGTTATTCCTTGAGCAAAAAGTATTCACCTAGCAGGGTTTCATACAGGATTTTTTCTGGAGGGGGGGGGGGGGGGGGGGCACACATTTGTTTGACCACACACATTTGATTAAAAATCGTCTCGTGTCTAGAATTAGTGACATCAATCTTGGAAGACTAATGTGTATTGCAATTGAAGGACCTCAATTAACTGAAGTGAACTTTCACCAAATATTAGATATATACATACAACAAAATCACAGAATACCATTAAGTAGTAAATATTATTAATTTATTTAGAAATTCTGGGGAGGGGGAGGATCCCAGGGCACCCCTACCTCTTTATGAAACCCTGCCTAGGATGTAAATTGAGCGATCTGATTGGACAGTATGGATGAATTATGGTACAATGTTAATAATACCTCCTTGGCTGGAGCAATTAGTAGGGTCTATCCCACGGTGTAGCTAACAGTGAGCAAGAGGTCATAAAGAATGGCTAGAGTTTAGCTGGCCAAGTATGGCTCCTAAAACACAAAATAGTTGTGTGATGATCTTTACCACACTTCTTACAAAGCCGTTACAATTATTTACTTGCTGTCCTTGGTCTTCACTCTGATGTTAACAAAGCCTTACTACATTCACATATACATTGAACAGTCCTAAGGCAATCCCTAGCAACCTCCTTTAGCGCACTAGGCAAGAAGTCTTAGTTCTGCACTATCACTGCCACAGTATTACTCAAACAGACTAAAGATTAAAAAGCAATTATTAGAATGACTTTAAAAAATAAAAAAACGTTAGATGAAATGATTGCTTATGACTGGTTGCAAGTTCTTTGAGATACTTCAAGCTATGCCCCTGCTGTAAGGCATTTTGGACATAGCCATCATGAAGCCACACCTCCAGGCCAATCTCCAGATCATGCAACAGACTCTCTCTGACCTCGCCTAACCTCATCCACCCTATAGATAAAAGTTATTAATTATACACGAAACCAAACATTACTGGTGACATGATAAATCTGTCATGTAAGGTATTTTATATTACAAATTAAACTAACCCCAGAATTTAAATCCACGCCAATATCTTTAAAACCATTAAGCTTGGCTCCAAACTGGAGTGATTTGCTGTGCTGCAGGACAAATCATAAACACTAAAAAAAAATATTTGGTATATCACTCCTTACCGATGCTTTGGACTCTTTTTGTTCCATCTCCCTCCTGTCATCCATTACCTTTATAAAAAAGGAAGAAGAATCAGGATCAGTAGTTAAGACCTTGGAATAAAGTACACTAATCAGCTTACCTGCTTTAAAACTCTCTGTTTCTCTTCTTTGGCTTTCTTCTGCATCTCTCTCAGATTTTCCAATCTTTGTGCTCGTGCCCTTTCCTGATCTGATACACAAGCTTCTTTCGACTGTGAATGGGGTTCCCCTCTTATTTCTGCACCAGATGACTCAAAAAAACTATTTGAAAAAACAACAACAACAACAAAAACAAAACAAAAAACAACAACAAACAATAATAACAAGCATAATTACCGAGGGGTCCACATGAATGCATTGCATGCTACCTTCTGGCAGAAGTCAGCTGCTCCAATACATTCTGCAATTGCAGGTCACAGATCAGCACCACCATGTCATCCACCTATGCACAAACCAGGCAAAGTTTTACAAAATTACAATACTACACACTTGTGCTCCTCCTCCTACAAGCAATACTGACACGCTAGCATATCAAAGTAACAAGTCACATGACCTAGCAGTTTCCAAGTTCAGCCATGTTAGTGGCCCAGTCTACTCAGACAAAACAAGGTTTCCATATTTCTCAAAACCTGTGTGTATCACCATTCAACTGCCCCATCAAAACTCCACCTACACAAGCTTACCAATGTCCACCCAGAAGAAAGCATGAACTCTTTGGCCTGAGAATGCTGCCATACTTTTCTGCTAAATGACTTGTTGGTAGTTTTTATTTTTTTATAGTGTTCTTCATGTGGATTGTCTAAAACATTCCTAATACAAACAAAAATACACACACACACACAAACAAACAAGCACACAGTCACACAGCAGTTCAAATCATCTACTCAAAATGTCCGACTTCACTCACTGAGTAATCTTCAAGAGAGTATCTAAAGCACCCACAGCTTCATCTCGGGACAGTGACGAAGTCAACGCTCCCAAAATCTCTTCCAGCGCCATTTGCTGACCCTTCTTAGGGTGATAGAGCTGTAATGACAAACATACAGTTTCGTCAAGATGGCCCTCCGCCCACTCCCAATATTGCTAACGATACCTTACCTTTCCCATTTCACCAACCCCACCCGTTGTGGGTGTGGTTATATTTTATGCTGACTCAGCGCCAACTGTCTCTACGCTTGACACGTGAATTATGGCGTCTTGTTTGATCCCGGCAATGGTCAGGCAAACTTAGTTAGGGAGGTGGCTGGGTTTTGCTAGTGCTGGAGACATGGCTACAGCATCGGGAAGTTCCGTTCAGGCAGACGGGAGAAGGTAGGTTTAAAAATAAGTATGTATATTGTTACTGTAACTTGTATTATTTTAAATTTCTATTGCAGAAAACAAAAACACCTAGAAGATCTGATTAGAACCTATTTTGTGCAATTAACTGAAGGTTGTGGTAGCAGTGATTGTAATAATGTCAACTGTGCCACTGGTAGTAAAAGTCCCATGGAACGAAGTAAGGCTGCGGCCGCCGCATTGTCTTTTGTCAGCAGCAAAAGTAAAAAAATTCGTGTTTGTCTCCCTAAAGACAAAGTCTCTCATGTGTCTAGTAACAGAGGCCTTCCAAACCTAAACTCCATTCCCCCTACATCATCTGGTTCCACCAATGACACTCTGCCAAGCACCTCCACCAATTCAGATTTGACTGAGCCAATGGAAACAACAGACTCCAGCGAAAGTGCTGCGGTCAACAGGTCACCCTCCAATTGTGACAGCGCAGCCAGTAGTGGGTTGGTACGAATGAACTCGAGCATGTCTTCTGTTCAGATGGAGGCAGCTACTCCCCAACAGAGGCTCGCAATACCCTCCATAGTGGGCGTGTCTTCGTCAACTGATGAAGTGGAATCAATCGGTGAGCAATATACTCGCACAGCTGGAGTTGTGGTGTCACCAGTCCTGGCATCTTCTTTGTCTAGTGGTGAGGTTATGGATATATCTCCCCCAGTCCAGTCAGTTACCATGTTTCATATTGACCATTTAAGTCCAAAGTGTAGTGTTTGTTCAATTTTTGATGGACGCAGGATAACTCGCATAGTCATGAGAGGTTTGTAAGATTATATTGCATAGTGCCCCCTCCCTGTATGAGAAAGGGTTAGAGGGAAATTGGTTCCTTCAAGTATTTCTTAATTGTTGGTTTCCCCGGATGTTTACTGTTTTGGTGTTATATATGATACGTTGTTCATATCATTTTGGTAATTATACCATTGTTTCTCTGTCAACAGCCAAGATAAGAGTTTAAAATTTACCCCAGTGTCTGAAATTCTTGCCTGGTCGAATGCTTCATTAATAAACAAATACATACACATAGTGACATGCATTTACTCTTTCTCTTTGCTTGTGGGATGAGTTTCAGAATACTCTATCTGAAGACACCCTTGCTTACATGCTATATAGAATAGACAGCCTGTACTCTGGAAGCTCTAAGCCAATATCTCACTGTTGAACTTACAGTCTTCAAGTGTCATCTGGATATGTAAAGCTTCAATCTTGGAACTTTTTTTTTTTAGCATACATAGTCTGTAACCCTGACACCTTTCCATTTGTGTCGTGATGGTGCTACAAGCAAGTTCAGCCAGAAATCTTCTTCCCCTCTCTCTTACAGGCATCTAAATGCTCTTTAGCTTTCTGTTCTAATCTTAAGTTTCACAAGTATACTTTTCCCCACAGCTATTATACATGGCATGTACACTATGGAGGATTCTGTTGTATATTTTTACCTTAGATGCTGTCTTAATGTTTTAATCTCTGCACACTCCCTGGATATTTACACTTAATCCTGTCACAAATGAAATAGTAGGAAGTCAGCTGCTTTTTGTCGCTCAGTCTGTCAATTTTCAAGAAGTCAACTTATTATAACCTGCTCTAGTGGTTGTTTTGTCACAATCATTATTATGCACTGGTTTAAGTCGGGAAGGTTGGCAATGTACTTACTATGTTTACTGGATTGTCACTATGCTCTGTGTTGAAGGAATTCAAACTACTTCCTAATAATATTATAAAGAAAAAAGTGTTCTTTTGATGTTTTCCATATCAGTTGATTGTGTAAATGTTTATTATATTCTTAAGTTCTATTGCCAGAGGAATAGGTCTTGCTATAAACTACCTTAATAAAGAGAAAGAGTGATCCTTCCATTTTGTCCATTTCTATTCATCATAATGCATATATTATAGTTAGTAGTAGTAGTAGTAGTAATGTTGTTATTAATTAGGAACGCCTCACCTAGATGATGATATGGTAGTCAAGTTGATACAGAAGGGTCAAAGTGCAGGAGACCCAGACTTCAAAGAGTTGACCGCTCAGCTCTGGGCAGTCTATAGCAATCCGGAGCATCTCAACAAGAGTTTCGTGCTTCCAAAGGAGCAACAAGGTGCCGTGACCAAGCAGACGGGAATCACTGTAGATCTTGCGGCCACCAGACAGTCTTATACCCAAATGTTTGAGTTGGAGTGTGACAGAGTACAGAACACGCTCATCAACGCGATGGACATGTACAAGGTTTGCTTGCAGAGTGTGAAGGCGTTTAAAAATGAGAAGAGTCTCTCCCACATTGTCATTTTGATGGAGAACCCGTTGCTCTGCAGTCCGGAGTTCCTCAAGTCCTACACAAAGCTGCTGCAGATTGTTGAGTCTCTGCCTATGTCCCAGAAGGAGCTCCTGATACAGTGGTACTCCCATTACACGACCGAGGACCTCCTCCAGCTGGTGAGGTCGCTGCAGCAACTCATCACCATCCAGCTGCTGTTTGCCGAGGAAGGAGAGTATGCTCGGTTCTATCTGCCTCAGACCGACCCTGCAATAGCTACAGCCACCAGTGTCTTGGGACTTCTGTACTTTGCCAACCTGGTCAAGACCAAAAGAGAGGGCAATATGAAGGAGTTCTGCAACTCTCTGAACAGCTTCATGGCCAAGATAAAGCCAGAGTTCTTGCAGTCTTCAGACCCGGAGTACGAGCAACTGATTCTGCGCTTGCAAGTTCATCCGTGCCTTGTCCGCACTTTTCCTATTCCAACGACAGAGTTCATCAACGAAGAGCTCAACGAGAAAGTGGACATGGCCAAGGACTACCAGAGAGAGTACACTGGCTCTGCTGGTGAGAAGTCCTTTGCCTTCCTGGCGCATCCCTTCATGCTGTCTGTGACTAACAAAGTTGAGAAGTTGTATCGGGACAACATCGTGAGTATGTACAGTGAGAGACACCGTGCCGTGATTCATTCCGTCCTCACTGGCGTGGCTGACGTCCCTTTCTTAGTACTGAGAATTAACAGGGACACGATTGTGGAAGACACTTTGGTTCAGGTAATTTGTTTTTCCCTTCTTTTTTTAATTTTGTTGGTTTATTTTCTTCACATTCTTTTTTTTTTCCATTGATTGTAGCTAGCTCTCTTGTTTTGTCTTTGCAGCTTGAAGCCATAGCAGACCTCAACCCAATTGACCTCAGAAAACAGCTTCGTGTTGAGTTTAGTGGTGAAGATGGTGTTGATGAAGGTGGCTTGCAGAAGGAGTTCTTCCAACTCTTGGTGGAGAAGTTGTTTGATCCAGTATACGGTATGTATATGTAGTCACCACTGTAAGTGAAGTAATCCATAGTGAAGTGCTTGGTTAGAAGCTGAAACGAGTGTCTTTGAAAATATTTACTATGTTAAGAGATTCTTTACTTTTATTCATCAAGGAAACCTATGAGCATGAAATTCTTGTCGTATTATTTGATTAATAGTGATATGCCTTATGCTTGAGTTACATACTTGTCATATTTTTCCTGATATCTCACATTCATGGCTACTGTCAATATACCAACATTTCACTAGAGTTGTTTTTCATAATATTCTATGAACAAACTATCTTAATTGTTGCATGTGAAGCAAATATGACCTTATTGCTTTCGCAGTTTTTAGAGCTTGTGACTATTAGAACAGTACAGTCAAACTTTGTGCATCCAGTTGACAAAGTCGTAGGCACATTATGATTGAATTTTTTAGAATATATGAAAATGAAATTTCAAAATTATGGTGAAGCTGTATCTGACGTGCACACTCTCACTGTGTTAAATAGGATATTAAGGCTGTTAGTGTTACAAGAAAGAAGAGTGTAATAAATATTGTAAAAGTTAGACTTGAAAAGTGAAAAAGTCCCAGTGACTTGTTGTTGTTGTTTTTTGTTTGTTTTTTGTTTTTTTGTTGTTGTTTTAGTTACAAGCACCCCTTGATCCCACTTTGCCTGATAAACAAGGTTTGACTGTACTGTCACTGTCATGATATGCCTATAGGTTCTAGAATGTTCTGTGAGGTCGAGCTGCTAGTATATGTCTTAAGTGTTGGTTGGCTATTTGCCGTCGAGCATACTACTAAGTTGTGTCCACGTGTTTGTATGGTACAGGTCTATTCACATTTGATGAATCAACCCAGCAGCATTGGATCAATCCCAACTCTCTGGAGGGAGAGAGCGAGTACAAGCTGATTGGTCTGCTACTGGGACTGGCCATCTATAACAACATCATCCTGGATATTCGTTTCCCTGTGGTCATATACCGCAAGCTCCTCGGCTGTCCTGTGGACTTCTTTGACCTGCCATCTTCCCACCCGGTGTGTGTGTGTGTGTGTGTACTTCGTAATATGCTCTGATTATAAATTTGACTGTTAATATTTAAGTTAGTAGTTGTTGTTATCCTCATGCATATTATGCATACTGATTATTGTGTGATCCAGGAGATAGCCAGAGGTCTGCAGTCCCTGCTGGACATCCCCGAAGAAGACTCTCAGAAGATACAAGATATGATGCTCACCTTTGAAGTTTCTCATGCGGACATGTTTGGCGATCAGGCTTACCATGAGCTCCAGGAGAATGGCAAGAACATACCGATCACCAAGGAAAACAGACAGGTTGGCTTTCATGTGCTATGTATGTAAGGTTTTTGTCGGCAGATTTCTGATGACCAATTAACTATTTTGTTTAATATAATGAATTGGAAGTCCAATAGTCATGTGAACATGGTAGAGCTTAAATTAATAACTTAAGTTTAGTTAACCTTGCCTTTTCATATGATTAAGCACACTCAGTAGAACATTCTGTGATATATTCATCGGTAAAATCTTGTTTGTGTTGAGACTCTCAGTTCATGTCTTATTCATTCTAATCACAAGTTGCCCGATTTTTATCCAGTTCTTTCAACATTATAGGAGTTTGTGGACCTGTACACAGAATGGCTGCTGGTAACGAGCATTCTGCACAAGTTCGCAGCTTTCAAGCAGGGTTTTGATCTGGTCATGAGTCAGAGCTGTCTTGCAGACCTGGTCATCGCAGAGGAATTGGAGCTGATCATCTGTGGGAGCACAGTGAGTTAGACAAATTAACACATTTATAATGTATTCTATTTAGATCCCACCCATATATTCATCATTTAGTGTTATTGGCATCATATTAGGTGCACTTTAACAAGAATTATATCACTCACTTCCATAGCACAGATACTGTTATTTGCACAAGTAGTTATTTAGTGCAGTTTTAAATTGACCTTGGCTGGCTCCAGTTCCTATCACATTGACAGACATATCAGTTTTTCTGTTATTTGTTATATTTGCAGGAATGGGATATTGATGCTCTGGAA